>Ga0209426_1000302_pt1 | contig 60322 bp, 55 predicted proteins | sample Deesub1362B_J571_FD_187697 | JGI IMG/M metagenome (GOLD analysis project Ga0209426, IMG submission 187697) | Deep oceanic, basalt-hosted subsurface ecosystem from Juan de Fuca Ridge flank, Pacific Ocean, CORK Borehole 1362B_J2.571 (SPAdes)... ... | reverse complement strand
CAGGTTTGTTCCCTGTAGAAACGTATTTGGCTATGTATCTTTTTGTAGGGAGTTATATGGGTTTGTTATTTAGAGTATTGAGATGTTAGAATTGGTATTTTGTTGGTAATTTTGTAAGCACCCTAAGACCGGATATCTTTCCCGTCCTGTAATCCCACAGAACAACTATGGAGCAGGCGAATGGATAGTAGAGCGGGGTTAAAGTCAAACTCAACAGGAGCGATAGTATGTATGTCTGAAAATACTCATAAATGAAGAAGCAGTTGGGTATAAAATAAATGCATTCGATGTATCGATATACAGCGTAAAAAATAAAGTAAAGAATGGACACTGCAATTGCTATTCCTATCTTCTTTCTTTCTGGTTTTAAGAATCCTTTAACAGACATACAATCTAACTTCAGTATCATAGGCACTCCATCAACCTCTTCTGTAATGAGTACTTGTCCTTTCTATATTCCAATACATTCACGATAACTTTTATTTTGAATTCCATGAGTTTATGTTTGTATCTTTTAGAAAGTTGCAAAATAATACCCTCTAGCTTCAGGGATTTAAAAGCCATTCGACTCTTAATAAGAGCACTAAAATTGCTGCAACTAACCAAGGAATCACTAATGGATTGAAAAAGATTAATCCAATGATTACAAGTCTCTTATTCTTCAATCGAGATAAATCTTTTCTTGAGCTGTAAATCGCTACAATTGAGCATGCGAAGGGATAAATGATGAAACTTAATAATATACTGTACAACTCCCCGAGAAGAATCGAATTAAATAACACATATATATGGCATTGTTTATCCAGTGCGCAACTCAGATAACTTTTTAAAAATAAAATATTGTGGAAAATTAGAGATATGGCAATTGCAACTCCTAACTTTCTCCTGTCAGGTTTTAAGAATTCTTTTACTGGCATATCAATTCAACCTCCTCTTACTAAATCCTATAACAATTAGCAACAATCCAATTACACAAGAGAAATCTATCGGTGTAAACTCAGGTATTGGTGTCGGAGTAGTTGAAGTCCCAATGACATTTTCAATTGTTTTAATCTCTCCTTCTTCAATGCTATCGTTTACCATTGATTTATCCACCAAGGAGCCGTTATTCCACCAGACTGTTTGTAGAGTGTAATTAGCAGATTCTTTACCGTAAATAGTTATGCTGTATTTTCCTAGTGGAGGATTGGGAATTATTGCCAAGCCAAGCATCATTTGAAATTCAGCTTATATCGATATACCCGGTACACGGATTAAATCGTTATTTTTTTAAAGTTGAAATTACAAATTACTAACTAATGTTAAATAAAGAGTTTTTGGCTAAGTTTTTAAAACCCGATAAGAGGAAGATTAGAGTCCTCTTCGCCCTGTACTGTATTTGCTTTTGGTTTTTGGTGGTATTATTTTTTATTGGGTTTGTTTTAGGTGCGGGCGGTGTTGGTGATCAACCTCTAGAGGAACTTCCATCTATAAAGTTACTCCAATTATTCTCGCCTGTAATATTTTGTTTATATCTATTATTTTGGCCTCTGATATCTAATATACCAACTATGGCCGATATACTACCTTCAGGTTTATTGGGATTTTTCCTATATCTCTTAGACGTAACAGGACTCTATATTATTTCGTGTACAATATCTGGAGTTTGGAGTAGATATAAAGCAAAAAAAATAAAAATAAGTTAATCAAATTGCCTTATGCCCACCTCATAAGCTGAAATAATCCAAATATAATCAGCACGGGAATAAGAATTGTTGTGAACTCGGGTACTGGTGTTGTTTGGGCTGTATCAGTTGTTTCTTCAACCACTATCTCTGCCGGAGAAATGGATATTTTATAATTGTAAGTTGCATCCGGAAAAACCTTCCCCGAAATATTCTTCTCCACGACAATAGTTCCATCGAAGACCGCTGCTATAGACAGATTGTATGTTCCTTCACCTGTTCCCACTATCTCTATGGTATAATTGCCCTCATGTCCCGGTATTAATGCCAATTCTCCCTCTTCATCGTGGATGTACAATGCGGGAAATCCTGTCTCGACTCCCTCAGGTGTCAACCCTATGTGGTTTCCTTGAGAGTCATAAACATGTAACTCCACAGGACATCGGACAAGTATGTAGAGCATATTATCCCATATTGAATAGTCAACCGCACTTCCCAGAGATACAAAACTCTTGAAATCATACCCAGCTGATGTATAATTCATTTTAAGTTCTCCATTCTTCCAAGTTTTGTTGATTACTCTCTCTTCAAGCCTGTAATTTGAATCGTAGATATAGCCTTCTATCTTTTCATCCGTTTCTTTATAGTTATACTCTACTACATTGTGGTATACTGGAGTCCAAAACGAACCATGTCTGACCATGCCATGAAACATCGCCAGTATAACAGGTTTGCCTTCATCAATAGATCTTTTTGCTGCTTGATATTCATCTTTTAGAGAAACAAACCCAAGAGTAAGCTGAAGACCTTTTGTTACCGTATCAATATCAAATATCCAGTGAGTCTGCCAGTATTCTATATCTTCAGCAGCTTCTTCCTTGCTGAGCTCTGAGACTTTTTTTCCATTAGGGATTTTCTCGGGATGAAGGTAATAATCCAGAGATGCAGCAGCCATACCATAGCAGTGACCCCCTTCATGAGACTTTTTCCCGGACAGGTATAAAAACCAGTAAAATAAAGTAGGAACTTTGAACGGCAGGGGATTTGCATTGTAATGTCCTATAATGTCTTCAATAGAAATGTCTGTACACAGACCATTCTCTCTTGCCCATCTGCCAAAATCACTGTTGGTGAAACTGAAACCATCAATCGCAGGATCAAATTTACGTTTTTCCTCAAGTACAAAATAGTTCTCAAAAGGCTTCATGAGCGGATAGTAATCCTTATCTGAATCTGTTGTTGTATAAGGAGTATCTCCAACACCATTCTCAACTAAATAATCATCTGTTGGCATATCGTAAGGTGGTAAATCTCCACCTGGATCGAACGAAAGTTTATCTTCGTTATAATCGTTCCAATAATTTCCAAGGTAGTTGGTGAAGATTTTATCACTGTATTGATAGGTTATCTTCCCCGGTGAGTTCCACATATTTGTTGATGCAAAAGAATACACATTCTTGCTGTTAATGAAGTTATTCAGATAGATTAAGTTGTTATTTGAATTGTAGAGCCTTATTCCGAAAAAGTTGTCAGTGATGTTGTTGTTTTTTATTATGTTGTTGCTTGACTCATAAAGGCTAATTCCAATACTGTTGTTCAAGCACAGATTATCAGTAATTCTGCATTGGTTGGCGTTAATGGCAATGTCAGTTGACAAAGCCATTTTCTGACTTTACTGTCAAACGCTTGTTTACCACTATGTTTTCAACATAGGCTCCATCTCTTACAATACTCAACAACCCAGTATAGCCCAATGAAACGATTACATACATTAATTGATTGAGGAATTAGATTGTTTCCAGCGTTTCTCAAAAATCGGAACAGGAAGGATTTTATAATTATTGACAGGTTTCTTATTAATGTATGATATTACAATAAAGGATGGACTCTGTTTTATAAATGGAGATTTTGTTAAGACCAATATAGGAATAGAGGGGAATAGAATTGCTTATGTTGGAAAAAAGAATATAGAAGGCGATTATAATATCAATGCAGAAAATAAATTTGTCTTGCCCGGATTGTTTAATGCTCATACTCACCTTGCCATGACGCTCTTCAGAGGATATGCAGAGGATTTAATGCTCAATGACTGGCTTGATAGAATCTGGAATGTGGAAAGGAAACTCACATCTAGGGATGTTTACTGGGGATCGATGCTTGGGATACTTGAAATGATAAAATCCGGCACTGTTGCATTCTCTGACCACTATTTTTACATGGATGAAGTTGCTAGAGCGGTAGGCGAAACAGGAATTCGAGCAGTTCTGTGCAATGGGATGATGGATCGAGGAGATAAAGAGAAAGCAGAAAGACTCTTGAAAGCAAGTACTGAATTCGTAAGGAAATGGGATGGAAAATATGGGAGAATTAAAGCTATCGTTGGTCCCCATTCACTGTTTACCTGTACTCCAGAGTTTTTAATGAGGGTTAAGGCGAAAGCTGAAGAGTTCGATACACTGATTCATATCCATCTATCTGAGACTAAAAAGGAAGTTCAGGAAATAAAGGATAAATATGGTTTCCCTCCTGTTGAGCTTCTTGATAAGCTGGGATTCCTTTCATCCAGAGTGATTATCGCTCACGGAAACTGGCTTGATGAAATGGAGATGAAAATTTTGAAAGAAAGTAAGGTGAGTGTAGTTCATTGCCCAGTCAGCAATCTGAAACTCGCATCCGGAATTTCGAGGATTGCAAAGATGAGCTCTTATGGTATAAATGTCTGCATTGGCACAGACGGGGCAGCCTCAAACAACACATATAATATGTTCGAAGAGATAAAAATTGCATCTCTCCTGCAGAAAATGATAACGGAGAAAGCCGATATAATCAGTGGAAGGGATGTTCTTCGCATGGCTACAGAAAATGGATTCCTGGCATACGGAGTTAAGGGTGGCTCAATTCAGGAGAACATGCTCGCAGACATTATCCTGCTCAACAAAAGAAGTATCAATTTCACTCCAGTTTATGATCCATTGAACTGCATTGTATATGGAAGTTATGGATGCGAAGTGACGCACACGCTTGTTAATGGCAGGATAATTGTGAACAACGGGGAAGTCGAATTTGACGAAGATAAAATCATTGATAAAATTGAATCTATAAAGTCAAAGTTTTTGTAGTTTCAGTTCTTCTCCCTCACTTCTCTATCCGCGTCATCGATTACCTTCATTATGTCTTTTTTCAGACTTTGCGGGAATTCACGCCCATCTTTCGTAAACGAAACATCTACTTCAACCTTCTCCTCAGTATCATGGAGAAGCTCATTTATCAGGTCATAATGCTTCTCAAGTTGAGTGAGTACGTAAACCCTGAGTTTATCGAAGCTATCAATCGCATTATCTCTGGTAATTTTTTTATCATCAAGCTTGGTCATGATTTTCCTGACATCTCTTAGAAACATATCCTCTATTATACCCGGGTCCCTCAACTGGTCAGATAATGTCTCAATCTCCTCATATCCTTCCCCGGTTTTTGCAAATTTCATACAGAGGTTTATGAAATCCCCAATTCTGTCAAGATACGTATTAATATACATGGATTAGACAACGGGTAACTTGAATTTAAACTTTTTTTTATAACTTCCATTTTATCCATCGGGAAACTTTACTCCTTGACTGTTATCTGCTGAATACACGGGAATTGGTAAGGAATCTGAGAATTCAGAAAAACTTTGCTCCAGAAGAGAGTTTGAAGAAAAACATGCGAAATTACAATCCTCAAAAAAGGCAATCAAGAAGATTGGAGAGAGGTTGCATCCTGACATCAGGAATGTGTTTGAATGAATTGAGCTTACTCCACAGGAAGCTTGAGAAATCGCTCACCCCTATCTGTTAGCCTATAAATTCCTTCCCTTTTTTCTATGAGCCCGATTGACATGAGAAATTCTGCAACCCTCTCTTCAGGTTCCTCTTCTTCACATTTCTCAATAATTTCGTCCAGATTCAGAGCTAATTTCTTAATTTCAGCTTCTCTCATTATTGTAATAATAAGAGTATTGATTATTTAATTCTTTCGGATTAGATAAGTACTAAAGAATCCCATAAATATTTTAAATGCTTCATTCGAGTGAAAATATGGTAAAAGATGTCATTATGGATGCAGAAGGAAAAAAAGTTTTTCTTCTTGGAAATGAGGCTATAGCCAGAGGGGCAATTGAAGCTGGGATAGATGTGGCAGCAACATATCCCGGCACACCCTCGTCTGAAATAGCCGATACTCTCGCGATGGTATGTACATCCCTTAAAGATAAAATGGAATATTTTATAGAATATTCAACAAATGAGAAGGTTGCTTTTGAGGTGGCAATCGGCGCATCCCTCGCAGGCAAGAGGGGCATGGCAATAATGAAACATGTCGGTGTGAATGTTGCATCCGATGCTCTTCTGAGTTTTGCGCAGGTTGGTGCAAGAGGTGGTTTTGTTCTCGTCTCTGCAGACGACCCCGGAATGCACAGCAGTCAGAACGAACAGGATAACCGCTGGTATGGAAAGTTTGCAATGTTACCTGTAATTGAGCCTTCAAATGTGAATGAAGGCAAGGAATACATTAAGCTGGCTTTTAAAATATCCGAGAAGTTTGGCTTACCTGTAATCTTCAGGACAGTTACAAGACTCAACCACTCAAGAGGTGTGGTCAAACTCGGAAAGATTCCTGAAAAGAAGTTTGAGAAAGTGAAGTGGAATAGCAGTATTAAAACTGATGTACTGCTACCGATAAATGCAAGAGTGCAGAAGACGGTTCTTCAGAAAAAGCTGGCTAAAATACAGGAATTTTTCTCGAAATCCGATATTAACTGGATAGAGAACGGAAAAGGCACTACTGGAGTTATAGCAAGCGGTCTGAGCTACGCCTATGTTAAGGAGGCTCTGGAGAACCTCAGTCTGGACATTCCCGTCCTTAAGTTATCGTCAACATACCCTATTCCTGAGAAGCTCATTCTTGAATTCCTGGAGGGGCTTGAGAGGGTGACTATTGTCGAAGAACTCGACCCGTTTATTGAATTACATCTCAAAGCCCTGACAGATATTGAAGTGTTCGGGAAAATGAATGGTTACTTCCCTGTAAACTATGAATATACAACGCATATTGTTGAAGAGGGAATTGCAAAAATTACTGGAGTTGCGGCGAGCAGAAATTATTCCCAGATTATTGAGAGAGGAGAGAAAATGGCTCAACTTGCCCCTCCCAGACCTCCTGTCCTTTGCCCGGGGTGCCCCCATATTGCCAGTTATTATGTAATCAAAAAGGTAGCAAAGGAGAATGGCACAGCATTGCCGAGTGATATCGGGTGTTATACACTCGCTGCCACAAAACCTCTGGAGGCTGTTGAGACCTGTATCTGCATGGGTGCAAGTGTCGGAGTTGCCAATGGATTGAGTTACGCTGTTGATGGGGAGATCATTGCAACAATAGGAGATTCAACATTCCTGCATGCTGGAATTCCAGCGCTGATTGATGCAGTCTATAACAACGCAAACTTTGTTCTGATCATTCTTGATAACAACACGACCGGAATGACAGGTCATCAGCCACATCCGGGTACAGGCTTAAGACCATGTGGTCTGAAGGGGAGGGCTGTGAGTATCGAAGATATTGTAAAGGGTATTGGGGTTGAATTCGTGGAAGTAGTAAACCCCTATGATATAGGGAAGATGGAAAAGACACTGAGAAAAGCCCTGGAATATGGTGGTGTGGCGGTCATAATTTCGAGAATGCCCTGTTCACTCATCTGGGTAAGACAGAGAAGGAAGACAGGAGAAAAAGTACCTGTTTATACTGTTACGGACGACTGCAACCTCTGTATGGAATGTATGACATCATTTACATGCCCTGCTATTTTCATGAAAGAAGATAAAGTAGCTATAAATGAGAACATGTGTGTTGGTTGTGGGGTCTGCAGTAAAATCTGTCCGGAGAAAGCGATAAAAATTTGCCAGCAGGAAATATGCTGGGTTAGGGGCGGAGTCTGCAACAGAATATGCCCGGAAAAGGCTATTAAATTCAGGTGATGGCATGCTAACTGATGGTGAGAAGCTGGATATTTTGCTCACGGGTGTTGGAGGTCAGGGAATTCTCACCTCAGCCGCAATACTTGGTAGAGCAGCAGTTAACGCTGACATTAACGTAATGGGGGCAGAAACGCATGGAATGGCTCAGAGAGGGGGAAGCGTTGAGGTTCATATCAGGATGGGTGATGTTTATTCGCCCCTCATACCTGTTGGAGGTGCTGATGTTATGGTCAGCCTTGAGCCAGTGGAGGCGCTCAGGTATTCAAAATATGTCAGTGAAAAAACCACAATTGTGTTGAACACAAGGAAGATTGTACCTCTATCAGTATCAATAGGAAATGCAGAGTATCCTTCAATTGCTAAAATAACTGAAATTCTTGAAGGTATCGGATGCAAAGTCCATTCTTTTGATGCGACAGCAATAGCCGAGAATGTTGCAAAACCTCAAGCAACAAATGTTGTTATGATTGGAGCCCTATCAAAGGTTGTGAAATTGCCATTTACATTTGAATATTTAGAGAATGCTGTAAAGCTGGTGTTACCTGAAAAATTGCATAAAATGAATGTCAAGGCTCTGAAGGCAGGTTTTGAGGCTTTTTAGCAGTCAAATTAGACCTTCTTCCTTCCCTTAAAATAATACTTATATAGATATAATCCAGTGACAATTCCTGAGATAGAGAGTATTATTTCAAAACCGGGATTCTGCATCTCATTTTCACTTTTTTCAGCTGTCTTGTTCTCAGTGAGTGTGTTGACTTCTTCTATCTCTTCAGTTCCAACAGGATACAGTTTTATCAGCCAAGCGTCCGGGAAAATACGATGTCCGAGAGAGTTTGTGAAGCCAGCGACTATGTAACCCCCATCCGGGGTTTCCTCAACAGAGAATGCTGCATCCTCAAGCAGACCACCAAGTGTCGTATTCCACTCTTCGTTGCCGTTTAAATCTGTTTTCAGGAGCCATACATCTTCTCTTCCCTTCCCGTAGGAATCTGTGAAGCCAACAATAATGTAACCCCCGTCTGATGTTTCCTTTACTGCAGAGAAAACATCCAGTTTTGAACCTCCGTATGTTCTGTTCCATTCCTCGTTGCCGTTTAAATCTGTTTTCAGGAGCCATGCATAATGTTCATCTGCAATATAATCCCATCTGTCCCCTGTAATTATGTATCCATCCTTTACAGAAGAAATTGAGCGTGCGTGGTCTCCCAGCTTGCCACCAATAGTTAAATTCCACCTGACGCTGCCATTTTCATATATTTCAACAAGAAAAATATCACTGAACCTCAGGTAATTTACCTCAGATGCAACAAGGTATCTGTTTTCAGATGTGTTGAGAATCGCCCTGACAATGTCGATTTTCAGCCCGGGTACTGTCATATTCCACTCCTCGCTGCCGTTTAAATCTGTTTTCAGGAGCCAGATGTCCTTTTCATTACCATACGACTTTGAATGACCCGCTGCAATGTAACCGTCAGATGTCTGCATTACTGAGTAGAACGCATCCTCTTTCACCCCGCCGAACGTTTTATTCCATTCTTCATTACCATTTGCATCTATTTTCAAAAGCCACGCATCCTCACTCTCTGAATACGAATTTGTTACACCAGCGATGATATAGCCACCATCCGATGTCATTCTGACAGAATATGCATAATCGAATTTTGAACCTCCGAATGTTTTATTCCATTCTTCTCTGATAGCAGAAGATGGATTAATCAGAAAAATCAGGATTAGTGCAAGCAGCAGCATCTTTCTGAACATCTGGTTCACCATACCACCTATGGTTGTGTTTTTGAGGTTTGATATATTTTATTTTAGGTTAAACAACATTAAATTGGTTAGAATTATAAAAGTAAAATTTTCTCAATCACATTTCAGATAAAAAGATATTCGAAGTTTATATATACTTGTTAATTTAAAATTATCCGATTGCTGCTGAGTACAACTTGTATCAGTGTATCGATATGACACCTGAAGAAGAAGCAAGACAAAAGATTGAAAAACTAAAAGAGGTGCTGGTGGGATGAGTGAAGTTGATAGAATTATAGCTACAATCAGAAAAAGTATGCCAGTTATTGGAGATAAATATAAAGTCAAAACAACAGGTATTTTTGGTTCATACATCTGTGGAGAACAGAAAAAAGGTGAGGTGTATTCTTTTGAGTTACAAAATATGCTATGAATCCAATACAGCTGATTACCGAGGTTACTACGGATATTCCTTTGAGGAAGATTATATGAGAAAGAATTTTTAGAAAAAGAGCCAGATGAACAGAAGTGTACTTCCGCATTAGAGTTAGCTTCAATGTATCATCTCGCAAAAACAGTTGAACTTGTTGGCCAATTTCAGAATAGTGGTTTACCGAATGATGTTTCAGAGCAATTACAATTTCGTTTTGATAAGGCGATAAAATATGCGGAACTCGGGCGGCAATATAGAATTAAATCTAATATTACATATGCTTCAAACCACTTTCGAGAAAATGATACTCAATTCTGTATGGATGGTTGCTAAGAAAGTTAACACGAGAATTACTAAGTTTATTGAAATAATAACAAAATCCCGATAAACCAATTCTCGAACTCCTCTATCCCCAGAGGAATGCAATTCTAGAGAAGGGATTACTTGACCCAGCTCACAAAGCCATTATGGTAAATCTACCGACTTCAAGTGGAAAAACCTTTATCGCAGAATTTAGGATATTACAAGCATTAAATCAATTTGCAGATGAAGATGGTTGGATCGCATATATAGTTCCTACAAGGGCACTTGTTAACCAGACGTCAATAAGATTACGAAAAGATTTGGGACAAGAACCTTTAAACATCAGATAATAGAGACAAAAAATGATTTTGATATTTTAGAAGTAACATTTTGGGGTCAAATAATTTGAGTTTAGCGGCAGACTCTCCGGATTTACTTTGTAAATCCTTGCCCTCACTTCGTTCAGGTCTGCTAACAACGATTAAAAGGGCGCCCAATTGATAAAATTTAAAAGCTTAAGTATATTATTAAATGATAAGGGGGTGAAAAATATGGAAATAACAAAAGAAGACAAAAGTATGCCGCTTCTGGGAGATGACTTCCCAGAAATGAAGGTACAGACGACGCATGGAGTAATGAAACTGCCCAATGAGTTTACAGGTAAGTGGTTTGTTCTTTTCAGCCATCCTGCAGACTTTACTCCAGTTTGCACAACGGAGTTTGTTGCCTTTCAGAAAAGATACGACAAGTTCAGGACACTGAATTGCGAGCTTATAGGTTTGAGTGTCGATCAAGTTTTTGCTCACATAAAGTGGGAAGAATGGATAAAGGAAAAACTTGGCGTTGAGATTCAGTTTCCTATAATCGCCGATACTGGTAGTGTTGCAGAAACTCTTGGACTAATCCACCCGGGAAAAGGAACGAATACGGTGAGAGCTGTTTTTGTTGTTGATGATAAAGCAAAGATACGGGTCATTCTTTATTACCCGCAGGAATTGGGAAGAAACATGGATGAGATTGTACGAATAGTAGAAGCATTGCAAATTGCAGATAAGAACAAGGTTGCTATGCCCGCTAACTGGCCTGAAAATGAACTTGTAAAAGACCATGTGATAATACCGCCAGCTACAGATGTAAAAACAGCCGAAGAGAGATTAAAACAGGCAAAGAAAGGAGAAATTGAATGTTATGACTGGTGGCTTTGTCATAAAAAATTATAAGCATTACATTAAATGGATAGAGATAATTGCAGATGGAAGAATTAATACAGGCAAGAGAATACTGCAATATTCATGGTTTATGGAAATCATAAAATTTTAGGCGCCCTTCGTCCACGACTCTGCGGTGCCTCGCAACTTACCTTTCGGGGCGTATAACAGCGGATAAAAGGCCTCGCTACGCTTTGCTCAAATTGCCTTCGTCAACTTCGCATACCTGCCAGCCGTTAGCAGAAATTCCGACCGTCATATTAAAAAGAATAAAATGGTATGGTTTATAAAATAAAGGAGGCGTATACCATGAAAGATGAAAAGTTTAAGCCAAGAAAAAGATGGATAACTGACTGGTGGCCAAACAGGCTGAATCTGAAGATTTTACGGCAAAACTGCCCAAATTCTAACCCTTACGGAACTGATTACGATTATTTAGAAGAGGTTCAGAAGCTCGATGTGGATGCAGTAATAAATGACCTGAAGGAGTTGATGAGAAGCTCGCAGGACTGGTGGCCTGCTGATTTCGGACACTATGGGCCTCTCTTTATCCGTCTTGCATGGCACAGTGCTGGAAGCTACCGAATCTATGATGGCAGAGGAGGAGCAAGGGATGGAAGCATTCGGTTTCCACCAAGAATTAACTGGCCTGACAATATCGGGCTTGATAAAGCTATAAGATTACTCTGGCATGTAAAGAAGAAGTATGGAAGAAACCTCTCCTGGGCGGATCTTATGATTCTTGCAGGAACTGTTGCGTTGGAAGAGATGGGTGTGAGAATCCCTGGCTTTTCGCTTGGAAGAGAGGACATATATGAGCCTGATGAAAGCCCTGACTGGGGACGGGAAGAAGAAATGCTTACAGCAAAGCGATTTGAAGGAAAGAAGCTCAGAGAACCTTACTCTGCTACCGAGATGGGGCTTATTTATGTTAACCCTGCAGGACCTGGAGGAGTTCCTGATCCCAGGTTGTCTGCAGAGGAGATAAGACTCGTTTTTGCCAGGATGGGAATGGATGATGAGGATACTGTGGCTTTGATTGCCGGAGGACACGCCTTTGGAAAATGCCATGGAGCAGCCCCGGATGAATTCTTGGGAGACGATCCTTCCTCCTCTCCAATAGAACAACAGGGATTAGGATGGAAATTCAACTACAAAACAGGAAAAGGTCCGGATAGTTTTACCTCCGGTTTTGAACTCACCTGGTCTACTACACCTACAAAGTTTGGGAATCATTACCTCAAACTTCTCTTTGAATACGAGTGGGAGGTAGAAACAAGTCCCGCTGGAAAACCACAATGGGTTGCTAAAGACGCCCCAGAAATAATCCCTGATGCTCATAATCCTGACAAAAAGCACAGGCCAAGAATGCTTACCGCAGACTTGGCTTTGAGATACGATGAGAAGTATGCAAGGATTGCCAGGAGATTCTTGGAGAATCCTGAGGAATTTGAAAAAGCTTTCGCAAGGGCGTGGTTCAAACTCACCCACAGGGACATGGGACCAAAAACATGCTACATGGGCAAATACGTTCCAGAAGAGGAATTTATCTGGCAGGACCCATTGCCTGAAAGAGATTATGATTTAATAGATGGGAATGATGTTGAGGAGCTCAAGAAGAGGATTCTTGCTTCAGGGTTGAGCATTTCTCAGATGGTTTACACAGCATGGGCATCTGCTTCAAGTTACAGAGACTCTGACAGAAGAGGAGGAGCTAATGGAGCAAGGATAAGGCTATATCCAGTGAACCGGTGGGAGGTAAATCATCCTGAGGATTTGAAGCGTGCAATTGAGGTTTATGATAAGATCCAGAAGGAGTTCAACGAAGAGCAGAAAAAGAAAGGGAACAATAAGAGAGTTTCTGTAGCGGATCTCATCGTTCTTGGTGGTTGTGCGGCAATAGAGAAGGCTGCCAGTGATGCTGGAATAAATGTAAAAGTTCCATTTATTCCCGGAAGGGTTGACGCAGCTCAGGATCAGATGGAAGTTGAATTTTATAAGGCAATAGAACCATTTGCAGATGGATTCAGGAACTATTTCAGAGATCCAGCCACAATAGATGAAGAGGACATATACACAACACCGGAGTACTTCCTTGTTGACAAAGCACACCTGCTGAAGCTTACGGTGCCTGAGATGGTCGTGCTTGTTGGCGGATTAAGAGTGCTTGGAGCAGTTTACAATTATGAAAAACATGGTGTTTTAACAGAAACTCCGGAGGTTTTAACCAACGATTTCTTTGTGAACCTTCTTGATATGAGTGTAGAATGGAGACAGGCAGATGAGCATCGTTATGTCTTTGAGGGCTATGACAGAAAAACTGGAGAGCTGAAGTGGAAGGCTACAAGGGTTGATCTGATTTCTGGTCATCACGATGAATTGAGGGCTGTCGCTGAGGTTTATGCATGCGATGATGCAAAAGAGATGTTTATTCGGGATTTTGTAGCAGCGTGGGAGAAGGTCATGAATCTTGACACGTTTGGTCTGAGAATAACGAGCCAGAGTTGATCAAATCTTTCGGCGGCGTGCAAAACTCTTTGCCTGCTATCGCATGCTCGCCCTTCGGTCTGCTAACAGGTGGATATGTGGCTACGCTTCGCTCTGCCAAAATTTGGCAAAACCGAACTTCACATGTCCGCAAAACGTTAGGCGAAATTTTTTATAATTGCAGTCAAATTTATTAATAACAAAGGAGACGTTAACAATGGAAATGAAAGTAAAGGATTTAACGGTTGGAGAAATGAAGTCTTTAATATCAGACACAATCAAAGAGAAATCTCTGAGGTATAGGGTAATATTCACCCAAAAAGCATTGAAAGACCGATTATTATTCCTCCAACATTTTTGGTGTTTCTTCCATCATTTAACCACCGTCAGGACTTTAACACTCTATTAAAGAATAATGTACAGGTTTATTTTTTAAGGCGGTTGTCAAAAGCGAATATGTTCTGTAAAAAGTGGTGGCTGATGGACTGGGGTGAAGTTGAAGAGCCATACGCCCGCAATAACTGCCATTATGAATGAGAGAACAACAAATACTATTGAGGCAAGAATTGAGGCTATCAGAGCATCTATAAAACTGATACCGAGTAGTGCTTTAAGAGCATACAGATAAGCAAGATATCCTATAACAGGGAAAAAGATTGCAAGAAATGGAACTGCAACAGATATTCCGATAATTACAAAAGCAAAAACTGCAGCGGCAAAATTGGCAAGCCCTGCTTCGAATATTCCTTTTTTCTTTCCAATCAACCTCAGTCCGCTCCACAGAAAGAATCCAGTAAATAGAATTGAGAACAGGAATGCAACCCCAAAAACAAGCAATTCTTGCATTAGTTTTTATTTTCGCTTCAAAAATTTAAATTTTACTGAGAAGCAGATACAGGACTGATTATTCAAAAAGAGGATTATACCACCTGTCAGGTCGGGATTTCCAATTTATGTTCTTCTACTTCAGTAAAAGGCTACTATTCTTCTTCAGTCTTGACATCCCCACCCTTAACCACATGCCAGGGGTAACAGTATCCTCCGTTCATAATGTTCTGCTCACACACCCAGCATTCGTGATCCATTGCCTTCAGCATTTTTCGCTTTTCGCAGAATGAAAGACCCGGCATATGCATTTATTTCTAAAATGAAAGTATAAAACCGTTTCTTTCTATTATCTCCTCATTATAATCAGTTTAATGAGCATATGATGAAATTTGCATTATAACTGGTAACTGATACCACTCAATACGGCGATGAAAAAGATTTAAACAAAGCATACAAAAGATTCCTGATGAAACTCTGGGTTGGAATTGACGACACTGACTCACCTCAGGGAATGTGCACAACATACCTTGCAGTGTTGATTATCAAAGAGCTTGAGGAGAGAGGATTAAGTATTACAGGATTTCCGAGACTTATCAGACTCAACCCAACGATTCCTTTCAAAACAAGGGGAAATGGAGCAGTCTCATTTATGGTGGAATCTGACTCTTACGATGTTGTTAAAGACGTTGTCGATTCAGTAATTCGCAGAAATGCAATGCTTGACCACGATAGCACGAATCCCGGAGCTGTTTTTGTTAATCCGGATGATGATGCTGCAATAGACTCTCTCTTCAGATTTTCGCAGAGAGCATTAAAGGAAATAGTGATGATTGATGAGGCAAAATCAGCAATCAAAGAACATAAAATTGAATATCTGGAGTATAAAACAGGGAGAGGTCTTATAGGGGCTTTAGCAGCTGTAGGAATCCATTTAAACGACTTTACACTTGAAAAGATTGCATACAGGTCTCCAGAAAGATTTGGTACTGAGAGGGAGATTGATGAGGAGGCTTTTTACACTGCAGACCTCCAGACGTATCCAGATACGTGGGACACAGTGGACTGGCACAACAGGGTGGTTGTCTCTGTCCCGAATTCTCCCGACCCGGTTCTTTTCGGGATAAGGGGGGATAATATTTCCGCCATTGATGAAGCTTTTGGAATGATTGAATCTGAGCCGTTCGATTTTCAGATGACATTTGTGACAAATCAGGGCACGGATATGCACCTGATTGATGAGTCAGAGGTCAGAGAATTGAAAAACTATCACTCATATATTCTGAAGGGCGAAGTTGTAAAAAAACCATTTATTGAAGAGGGGGGACATGTTTTTTTCTTTATCCGAACGAGATTTGGTGTTGTAAAGTGTTCGGCATTTGAACCAACAAAACAGTTCAGAAACATCATAACCGAGCTCGTAGAGGATGACCTATTGAAAGTCTATGGTTCAATGAAGAAGGACACAGTAAATCTTGAGAAAATCCATATTCTGAAGCTCGCAGACATTCTGGTTGAGGAGAACCCTTTATGCCCATCATGTGGTAAGAGAATGGAGTCAGCGGGTAAGAATCAGGGTTTCAGATGCAGAAAGTGTAAGACAAAATCCTATGAGAAGGTTATCAGAAAATTAAAAAGAGAGATTGAAGAAGGTTTTTACGAAGTACCACCATGTGCAAGAAGGCACATCTCCAAACCACTCGTCAGAATGGATGTTGAAAATAAACACATCTTCAGATAAATTAAAGAAAAAATGCAGGTTACTTTCTTCTGAACATGTAGATTACAAATAACATTATTGCTGGGATGGCAATCGTAGAGAATTCTGGAATTGTGTTGTAGTCGTATGTCATTTCTCTGCCAATGTAGTCATTTCCGCACGTGAGTGTATATCCAATGTCGCTTTTATCACCAGTTGATGGGCTGCCAAGAATTGTTTTCTCAACTTTGATTTCTATAATCTTGTTATCCTTTCCATTATCAGAGACGCCTGCGTCTTCTATTGCAATATCTGCAGTTCCTACGATTGTTCCGGGATTGTTGTGGTCAATTCGAGTAATTATATCGCTGCCATCTGATTTTTCAGCCCAGGTTGACGTCAGCCATACAGGATTTTTATAAACACTTCCATTTGCGAGCCCATCATGGGCGATTATAACAATACCATAGTTAACCCCATTTACAGTAATTGCCAAGTCACCCAGTGCACCAAGGTTATCTGTTAGCAGAATGCCGAAGTAGATATATCTTTCATCATCGTCGAGATAAAGTGCCTCAACGTCATATCTTTCTCCACCGGATGGTTGTGGAACCCCCCCGGGATTCGAACACCACCACATTGTACCACATCTGGTATCTATGAGCAGTGGCTCGTCATAGTCAATATAGGTCGCGCCTTCACCCATAATGTGTACACCGTGTTCTTTGAAATTCCATCCGGACGTTTCTTCTTCCCACGTTTTTTCATAAGCTTCATCAAGGTCATTTTCCACTATCCAGTCTGCAGTTGGGCTGTCTGGAATCCATGCAATCTCACTGTCATGGTTCAGACCGTTATCAAGGTCAGCGGAATCAATTCCCCAATCACTCAGGTCACCGTCAATTGTAATCGAGAGAGCTAAAGCTGGACTTAGAAAAAGACCCAGATTTATTAACAATATTATAATTTTCCTCATCATCTTCAATCGCCTCGCTCCAACCTGTTTCATTTATTATAATGATTCTTTTAAATACTTTTGGGAAATAGTTACATGATTATGGTTATAAACAGACTCCTATTCAATCATTGGGCAAGAATATAGCATTTTTTAACCGGGGAAAATTAAATTAATTCATGCAGTTTTTAATTGCAAATTGACATGAAATTCAGGATAAAAAATCAGGATTCTCAGTTGAGAACGGGAATTGTGAGAACTGAACACGGAAAATTTGAGACACCTGCGTTTATCCCTGTGGCAACACTCGCATCAGTCAGGGGCCTGGACAGCAGAGACCTGAAGAAGCTTAAAGTTGATGTAATTCTTGCAAATACATATCATCTCTACCTGAGACCAGGAGACGAGCTAATCAGGAGGAGAGGTGGACTTCACAGGTTCATGAACTATGATAAAACGATAATCACTGACTCGGGCGGTTTTCAGGTATTCTCTCTCGGATTCGGAATGGAGCACGGTGTGGGAAAGATAGCCGATAACATTTTCCTCGAGGGTTTGAGGAATAAGAATTTCAGGGGGGACAAATGGGCTAAAGTGGATGAGAAGGGTGTGAGTTTCAAAAATCCGCTGACGGGGGAGATAGTCAGATTAACTCCAGAGAAATCTATGGAGATTCAATCGAATCTTGGCGCCGATATTATTTTCACCTTTGATGAATGCACTTCCCCCCTCTCAGATAAGAGATACACTGAAGAGGCGCTTGAAAGAACGCATAGATGGGAGGAGAGATGTCTTGAGAGCTACGACAGAAAACAGTCATTATTCGGGATAGTGCAGGGTGGAGAATACAGGGATTTAAGGATAAGGTCAGCGAGATTTGTTGCAGATAAAGATTTTGCTGGCTATGGGATTGGGGGCTCACTTGGAAAAAGCAAGGAGGACATGCACAATATTCTCGAATGGGTAATTCCAGTTCTACCAGAGGAGAAACCGAGACATTTACTTGGAATCGGTGCTGTAGAGGACATCTTCAATTCTGTAGAGAGAGGTGTTGACATGTTTGATTGCGTTGCACCAACGAGGTGGGCAAGAAGAGGTCATCTTTACGTTTCACCGGAGGCCGGGGGCACAGTAGAGAACAAATTCAGAATCAATATCCGCAACGCAGGTTTCAGGGAGGATGATGAGCCAGTTGACAAAAGCTGTAACTGTTTTGTTTGCAAGAACTACTCGAGAAGTTATCTGAGGCATCTGCAGTCGGCAGAAGACCTGACATATTTCCGGCTTGCATCTTACCACAATGTGAACTTCATGCTGAGGTTCATGGAAAAGATAAGAGACTCAATCAATAACAATTACTTCAGAGAACTAAAAAAAGAGTGGCTTGGTTATTGACATCCGCTATCTGTAATCAGACTTTGCGGATATTCTTCTACTCAGATATATAAAAGGTGTATCAAAAATCGCGACAATGAACTTCATAATGTATGATGTGATGAAAATCTGGATGATGATCTCTGGAGGAAAAACCATTTCCCAGAATACACCGAATCCAACAAAGGCAATCCACGTGAAGATTACGTTGTCCATCAACTGCGATACCAGTGTCGAGAGATTGTTCCTTAGCCAGAGATGTCTACCTTCTGTTTTCCTCTTCCAGAAGTCAAAAGCCCAGACATCGTGTAGCTGAGATACCACATATGCAGTTAAACTTGCAACAGTTATTCGTGGTAGAAGCCCGAATATTTGTTCCAGTGCCGGGCTGAGTGTATCAGTCTCATCAGGAATAAACATAAGGGAGATTTGCATAATCAGGGTAGTGAGCAGCAGGACGAAGAATCCAGTGAGAACGCCTTTTCTTGCCTCTCTTCTTCCATGATTTTCGCACAGAATGTCGGTGGCAAGGAATGTCGTTCCGTAGATGATATTTCCCATCGCAGTCACAAGTCCAAAAAATCGGATGGTTTTCATAACCTGTATGTTTGCCAGAATTATAGCCATCGAAATCCATACATACAACCCAGTTTTTCCAAATAATCTGTATGATAGAATTATTCCCGTGAAATTGACGAACATTAACAGAAACCACAGACCCTCGTTAATCATTTCTGTCAGGAATATTGATAGTTATTTAAGGTTTATGTAAAATTAAGGGCAAGTTGAGTCTGAGATTTGGTTTCCAACCTGTGGTTTCTTAATTGATATTATCTTGAATTTAAATTGTTAATTATTATTACATAACTTTTCAGATATCAGTCGTATGGACAGAAATAATAATTAAATAATTTTATACATGTTGAGTAAAATTTAAGTATTATCAGCTACGTTATGATTGTTACCATAAGGTGATAATATGTCTGAAGGGTTGACAATAAAGTGTATAATGGTGTCCATAGCAAGGACACATGCTCTGGTATCAATAAATACATCAGATAAAACTGTTAAACCACTTTCCTGTACTAACAGTCAATTTTGCATGGACCAGGGACTTTTAGGGAGAGGTTATTGCCCCCAATACTGTGAAATTGTTGTTTCTGCTAAAAGATATTCCCAGAATCGGAGATTCAAGGCAGAAATTGACGAGCTCTCTCCTGAGAGATGCAGAGAAGTCAGATTGTATATTAACAACGAGGGTTATTTGGGTATAAGTAACGAACCATCGGGACCACTCAGAATCCTGCCACCACTTCCATAATACAGAGAAACTGTAAGAGCAGAAATAATTGCGCCAATTTCATTGTGATTGAAATTCCACTCAACTGCAGTTACGAATTTTTTTAATTCCTATCTCATTCGAATTTCGCATATTTACCTCTTATCAATCCGGTTGTGTGCAGTAAAGATTATAAAGTTGAAAATAGTAATAATGACAATGACTGATATCTATCAGGGAGGAAGGAAGATTACAATCTATAGAGGTGTTAAAATAGCAATGGACATAGATTTAGAAGAGTGTTTTTCAAGAGTTAAGGAGCATCTGGGCTTTGATTCAGATGCGGATGTCTTCAGGTATTTAATTAAAGACTATTTTACAAAAGAAATTGAGAGAGAATCGAGGAAAGTTATTTAGTTCCGATTTTTCCATTTTTTGTTTTGATTTCTGAGCCTTTAAGATATACAACCAAACTATATATACGGGGAAGTGTAAGTAATTGACAAAATTATGGCTCAAGACTTTGAGAGATGTACTGTATTTTTTGTATATTTTTCAAGGGTTGAATCTGCAAAAGTTAAGGAGGGTGAAAAGAATGGATAGATACGTATGGCAGCTTTTAAAAGGTATCCTGAGCACATCGGAATATAATGCACTGATATCTAACTTGAGAAACGAGAGCTACAGCTATAAAGACTTTATCAGGGCAAAGAAAAAACTCAGGGCGATGGGGATGGATATTAAAACCGAGGGTTGTGTTTAGTTATCAATAAATCACACTATCAAGCATGTCCTTCTCGACAGCAAGTCTGACTTCCCTTGCAATCCTCCTTCCCATGTACATGTTCTCACCAAAAAGGAGGTAAGAGTAGGGAGATGCCGGAATTCCGACGGTTGTCCCTGCAACTATTCTTGCTGAGATCTCGAAGACAGTCATTACATTATTTTCGTCGAAAACTGCCTCAAGACAGAATGGGCCCACCATTCCGGGGTAGGCAATCTTCTTTGAGACTTCAACAACCCTCTGTGCTGCATTCAATGCCTGAACAAGCAGACTCTCCCTCAAAACAACAGGAAAGTTTCCCATGACTGTGTAGCTCAATAACAGGTCAATCTTTAACTGCAAATCTGCTGGAATTCTTCCAATACCATCAGCATTTGATTCATATCTTCTGTCTGTGGCGATAAGCTCAACCCTGTTGAACACAGGTGAGTAGAAGAAGGAGAAATATATGTTCGCTCCCACAATGTATTTCTGAATGTGGGCATTTTTTATTTCTTCTCTCGAAATGAATCCTTTTTCAATCATCTTTTCCGACTTTGAGTAAAAATCCTCTTCATCAGTTGCAAGGAAGTATCCCATCCCTCCTTTTGCTCCCGGATACTTGACAATTACCAGTCCATTTATGTCTTCAGGCTTCTCATAAGTCTCTGGAAGTTTTAAATTTGCATCAAGCAACCATTTTCTCTGCCTTTCTCTGTCAGTTTCCCACAGCATCAATTCCCTGTTCCCGAAGACCGGAACAACAAGGTTGTTGAGATTACCTATGTAAGCATTAAATGAGCCGTGTGGAATCAGAATTGCATTGTTGTCTATTAGCTGGTTTTGGAGATTTTTATCAAGCAAATCTGAGAAATCGTTTATGCTGATAAAAGAATCAGCAACGTCAAAGGAATTGTATATAATTTTTTCATTATCTCTGCAGATGCATATGGTCTCAAAACCCTCATCCTTAGCTCCTCTCAGAATATTCAGTGCTGAATGGCTCCCAAGTGTTGCAATTTTTATTTTATTTTTATCATAACTGTTCAGCATCTCAAGAATTTTCTCTCTTCCCATAATCCTCGCACTTTAAGTTGAAATTTAAAGATTTGCTATTGGCTTGAAGATTTCCTGAATTTCATCAGCATGAAATAAAGTGAAACAATAATCTGGGCAAAAACCAACCCGGCAATATCGGCAGACAGATCAAGAAAACTTGCAGTCCTTCCGGGAACAAAAATCTGATGAATCTCATCTGAAATTCCATAAAGTGTTCCCGCTATAAGTGAGCATGCTGCAGGCTGTCTCTGATAATACTGTCTGAAAGAGGCATTGAGCAAAATTCCAAACCCCATGTAAAGTAAGAGATGAAAAAACTTATCTGTATATCTCATCACAGGATAGAACGGATATGCTAAAAATTCTAAACCGATACCTTTCATAAAACTAAAAATCTTATAAATCAGCCCATGGTCTGACGGAATGGGAACAGAAGGTAGAGACGATGAATAGAAAATAAATGCAGCATAGCTGATTGTAACCAGAATAATAACTCTACCTCCAAGCATCATTCGAAAAATGATGGAGGATTATATATATCTTCCCTGAAAATGACGATATAATTTAAATACAACAAACATATTCATTTATCCGGTGGATTTAATGAATGATAAAGTGTTTGAGGTATTGAAGATTCTGTCCGAGAATTCGAAGGTAACTCCTCAGGAAATATCACAGATGACAGGCTTCCCAGAGGAAGAGGTAGAAGAGATAATCCGGAAAGAGGAGGAAAATGGAGTAATCCTGAAATACAAAACCCTCATCAACTGGGAGAAGGCTGGGGAGGAGCTGGTATTTGCGGTTATTGATGTAAATGTGACATTGTCAAGAGAGAAAGGCTATGACGACATTGCAAAGAGAATTGCAAAATTTCCGGAAGTGCATGCTATCAGGCTTGTAAGCGGAGAATATGATTTTCAGGTTGTTGTAAAGGGAAAGAATCTGAAGGAAGTTGCTTTCTTCGTAGCAGAAAAGATTTCAACGATTCCAGAAGTCAGAGACACTGTAACCCATTTTATACTGAGAACGTATAAGGAGGAGGGCGTACTTCTTTTCAGCGATGAGGAGGACAGGAGGCTTGCAATTGTCCCCTGACAGAATCAACAAAAAAGTTCAGGAAATCAAACCTTCTGGAATACGAAGGTTTTTTGATCTGATTATTGGAAGAAAGGACATTTTAAGTCTTGGAGTGGGCGAACCAGATTTTCCAGTCCCATGGAAGGTGAGAGAGGAGATAATATATTCGCTGGAGAAAGGAGTAACCTCCTACACATCAAATCATGGGCTGGAAGAGCTGAGACAGGCAATTTCAGAATACTATCGAAAATTTGGTGTAGAGTGCTTTCAGAAAGATGTGCTGATAACGACTGGAGTGAGTGAGGGTTTCGATATTGCAGTCAGGGCGATTATAAATCCTGGGGATGCAGTGCTTGTCCCAGACCCCTCATATGTAATGTATAAACCACTTGTCACACTTGCAGGTGGTGAAGCAATATCTATACCTACAAACCCGGACTTCAGATTGAATTACGAGAGAATTTCAGAATACCGTGATTTGAGACCGAAGGTGCTCATTCTGAATTACCCGGCAAACCCGACAGGAGTAAGTTACGCAAGAAGAGAACTTGAAGAAATTGCTGATGCAGTAATCGAGAATGACATGCTCGTCGTCTCGGATGAGATTTACTGTGAGCTGAGTTACAATAATAAACATGTTTCAATAGCATCACTGAACGGATTGGGAGATAGAACGATAATCCTCAACGGTTTCTCAAAAGCATTCGCTATGACGGGTTTGAGAGTTGGATACAATATAGCACCTCCAGACTTACTTGATGCGATGCTGAAAATCCACCAGTACTGCATGCTGTGTGCCCCTATCTCAGCTCAAATTGGTGCAATTGAGGCGCTGAAGAATGAAGAAGACGAACTCGAGGATATGAGAGCTGAGTATCTCCGGCGAAGAAATTACTTTACAAAAAGACTGAATGAGATTCTGGAAGTCAATATACCGGATGGAGCATTTTATGCATTTCCGAGCATTCAATCGACTGGATTGAGCAGTGAGGAATTCACAGAGAGACTTTTACTCGAGAAAAATGTTGCAGTTGTTCCGGGCAATGCCTTTGGAGAATGTGGTGAGGGCTATATCAGGTGCGCCTACGCTGTATCAATGGAAAAGTTGAAGGAAGCTGCTGATAAAATAGAGGATTTTGTCAGGAGTTTGTAGCTGTGAGTTATCTGGAAACTATTATTCTATCAATTGTGCAGGGTATTGCTGAGTGGTTGCCCGTGAGCAGCGAAGGTCTATCAGTTCTTATTATGTTAAATCTCTTTGGGAAGGATATCTCAAGTGCATTATCTTATGCCATATTCCTCCATCTCGGAACAGCCTTAGCTGTTTTAATTCGCTTCAGAGATGAGTTTTTGAGGATGCTTCATGGATCAGATATGCTGAAGATTGTCATTGTATCAACAATTTCAACGGCAGTTGTGGCAATTCCTCTGCTATCATTTATTGAGTTCCAGAGCGGTAAAGTTGTCAATGTATTCATCGGCGTTCTGCTGATACTTACTGGAATCATACTCAGGTTGCCAAAGAGTGGTTATCGCAGAATTGAGCAAATCAATCTGAGTGACATGATTATGCTTGGTCTTGCTCAGGGCTTTGCAATTCTCCCGGGCATTTCAAGGTCTGGTACAACAATAAGCTTTCTGCTCCTAAGAAAAATTGATGAAGAAGATGCATTAAAAATCTCGTTTATAATCAGTGTTCCTGCGGTAATTGGCGCAATATTTTTCAGGGGTGTTCCTTCAGAACTTGATTTTAATGCCGGGGCGATAATCGTAGTAATAACCTGTTTATTCGGTTACCTTACCATGGAGGCGCTTTTAAGGTTTGCAAGAGATGTCGATTTCTCCAAATTCTGCATTACTTTTGGAATTATTGCTATTGTGCTGACAGTATTTACATTATAAATGAAAGCTATTATGTGACAAATCCGAAAGATTTTTAAATTTGTAAGGTTACTACTATAATAATGAGCATAAAACTGATAAGTAAGACTGTTATTCCTAAGGAAATCCTTGATGAACTTGAGCAGTACTGGGTTGAGGAGTACGAAGAAGATTATTTACGTTGAATAATATTTTTAATATATAACAAATCTTAATAACCACTATTATCATAAGCATCAAAAGATTAAGTAAATGTTATAAATTGCTTGGCTTACTATTTTCAGGTTGGAGGTATAAGAATTGAAAGCAGGTGTAATTGGTGTGGGTGCAATGGGGAGACACCACGCCAGAATCTACAGTGGGATTGAAGGTGTGGAACTTGTCGGGGTGTCTGACATAAATGAAGACGTAGGAGAGGCTGTTGCAGGCAAATATAATTCAGAATACTTCCCTGACTACCATGAACTACTCAGGCAGGTTGATATTGTGAGTATAGCTGTTCCCACATCACTGCATGCCGATGTTGCGCTAAAGGCAGCAGAAAACAGAGTTGATATGCTGATTGAGAAGCCAATTGCAGATTCGATTGAGAATGCAGAGCGAATTATCAATTCATGCAACGAAAATGGCGTAAAAACGATGATCGGGCATATTGAGAGGTTCAATCCAGCCGTTATCAGGTTGAGGGAGTTGATAGATACCGGAGTTATTGGAGAAGTCATCACAATTTCAGGCAGAAGAATTGGACCTTATTCACCAAGAATAAGAGATGTCGGGATTATCATTGACCTTGCAGTTCACGAAATAGACACTTTTTCCTACCTGTTCGGTCAAAGAGCTCAGGAGGTATATGCGATAGCTGGAAACAGTTTCCATACAAGAGAAGACTATGCTTCAATTCTCTTGAGATACCCGGGAAATCGCTCGGGAACTATTGAGACCAACTGGCTTACACCGAGAAAGTTCAGAACACTGACAGTTGTTGGCACGAACTGCGTTGCTCAGATGGACTATATCGAGCAGAGTCTGACACTGTATAAAGGAGATGAGATTCATCAGGTGGATATAAAGAAAGAAGAGCCTTTAAAAGTTGAAATCAAATACTTTATAGAATGCATCAAAAAAGGCGTATGCCCCAAGCCAGATGGGATGGATGGCACCTATGTTCTGGGAGTTGCAATCTCAGCCATGAAGTCTTACAGTGAGAAGAAAGTTATCCCTCTCAGTCTTTCCTGTCAATAATAAAAATTATTTATAATGACTTCACTTAATACATAAGGTGAGGTCGTGAATCTGTATTCGATAGTGGTTATATCATCGATTATTTCGGTTATCCTTACGAAACTTTTCATCATCGATTTTAGTAAAAGAGGCAAGGTGGTGATAGATTACTATAAATATGATATGCATAAAATTCCCACAGGTGGTGGCTTCGCAATTGCTTTTGCAGTCTATTTAACAATCCTGTTCATCCATATTTTCCAGCTAATCGAGATCGAACCAGTTGATGTTGTTTCAGTAGCAATCATAAGTGTTTTTGGCCTCTTTGGAGTTCTGGATGATATAATTGACATTAGAAGACCTATCAAGATTTTTTTACCTGTTCTTTTCCCTCTTCCTCTTGTTTTTTTATATGATGTCTACCAGTTGCAGCTCCCCCTTGCCGGTACTGTGGACTTGGGAATCTTGCTCCCGTTTGTTATTATTCCAGTTTATATAATGGTCACTGCAAACCTTGTAAACATGCATTCCGGGTTCAATGGACTTGCATCTGGACTTTCTGCAATTATACTCGGTTTCTTATTTTTTAAAGCCATACTCAGAGGAGCGCCCAATCTGGGTTTTATCGCCACAATTTTCGGAGCGACAGCAGGATTTTTCTGGTTTGAAAAGTATCCTTCAAAAATTTTTCTCGGGAATATTGGATCGATGCTTGTCGGTTCTGCAATAGGTATTGCAATAGTCACTACCGGCTTTTATGTTGCTGGCTTTGTAATGCTCATCCCCCACACAATAAATTTTCTGCTGTATGTTTACTGGAGGGTGAGAAGGGTTTTGAATCCAGAAGATGAAAGATATAGAAAGGCCAAGTTCGGGAAGTTGAGGGAAGATGGCACAATTGAGGCTCCAAATCCACTTACACTGAAGTGGGTTCTTCCATATTATTTCAGGGTTAAGGAGTGGCAGGTTACTCTGTGCATGTTTGCATTGACAACATTTTTCTGCGTAATTGCTCTGTTTATTCCCTACTGAACAAAGACAATCAGTTGTCTCATAAGCTTGAAAACAGAATAATTATAAGTGGATGTAATATTACCTCATCATAAGGTGAAAAAATGATACCAATAGCTTCTCCTCTAATTAACACCGAGGAAGTCAATAGGGCAGTGGAAGTCCTGAGGTCAGGCATAATCGCTATGGGCAGTAAAGTTAAGGAGTTTGAAGGAAGTTTCAGCAAATACACGGGTGTGAGAACAGCGATATCAGTCTCAAATGGAACTGTTGCGTTATGGCTTGCACTTGAGGCACACGGAATTGGACAGGGAGATGAAGTGGTAACAACTCCCTTCACGTTCATTGCAACCGCAAACTCAATACTTTTCTGTGGAGCAAAGCCAGTCTTTGCTGACATTGATGAAAGGACTTACAATATCAGTCCGGAGGAAGTTGTTGAGAAAATCACATCAAAGACAAGGGCGATAATTGGAGTACATCTCTATGGGCAGTCATTTGATTTGAAATCAATTATTGAAATCTGTGAGGACAATAACCTGATTCTTATCGAGGATGCTGCTCAGGCTCACGGAGCTGAATTTGATGGCAGGAAGGTTGGCTCATTTGGAACTGGATGCTTCTCATTCTATCCGACAAAGAACATGACCACTGGAGAAGGGGGAATAATAACCACAGATGATGAAAGGATAGCAGAAAAAATCAGGCTCCTGAGAAATCATGGAGAGCAGGGAAAATACAATCATGTAATGCTCGGCTATAATATGCGTATGACAGATATTCAGGCTGCCATAGGTATTGAGCAGTTAAAGAAGCTTGATGAGATGAACGAAAAAAGGAGGAGAAATGCTGAATACTTTGACAGGAATATAAAAGCTAAAGGCATAGTGAAACCGTTTGTTGATGGTAATGTGAAGCATGTCTATCACCAGTATGTGCTCAGAATAGAAGATGAAACCGGAATGACGAGAGATGAGTTTGCCGAATACCTGACATCAAAAGGAGTGGGGAATGCTGTGCATTATCCTCTTCCTGTTTATCTGCAGCCATTTTATCGTAAACTTGGATTTGAAAAAGGATTATGCCCGATAGTGGAAGAGATAGCTCGAAAGGTGATCAGCATTCCAGTTCATCCAAAGCTCAGCGAAGAAGAGCTGAAATACATAGTTGATGTGATAAATGGTGATTGAATGTTCTATGCTCATCCTACTGCGATAATTGAGAGCGATATCATAGGTGAGGGAACGAAAATCTGGCACTTTGCCCATGTGAGAGAGGGCGCACGAATCGGTAAAAACTGCATCATCGGGAAGGACGTTTACATAGATAGGGACGTTCTGATAGGAAACAATGTAAAAATTCAGAATTTCGTTTCGGTTTACAAGGGAGTTACAATAGAGGATGATGTTTTTGTTGGACCTTCAGTAACCTTTACTAATGATCTATATCCGAGGGCTTTTATCTGGGAGGATGAGAAGATAATTCCAACTCTGGTGAAAAAAGGAGCAAGTATAGGAGCTAACTCCGTTATTGTATGTGGGGTTGAGATTGGGGATTATGCGATGGTTGGTGCAGGAAGTGTTGTTACCAAAACTGTCATTCCTCACGGTCTTTATTACGGAAATCCCGCAAAACTCAGAGGTTATGTTTGCAAATGCGGAAAAAGAGTTGATAAAATTGTAAATGAAGATGATAAAGTGGTTGTTTACTCATGCGGTTGTGGAGAAAGAGTTGAGGTGATAAAAAATGGATAGAATAGCGGTTATTGGACTTGGAAAAGCTGGTTTACCAATCGCCTCTGTGATAGCTGATTCAGGAATAAGCGTTACCGGTGTTGATATTGATGAGGAAAGATGCAGAATGATAAATGAGGGCAAGAATCCGATTCCTGAAGAAACAGGACTTGGTGAGCTTGTTGTAAAGCATGGTGGTAAGAATCTTGTTGCCGTTCCAGATTATAACGAAGCAAAGAATTGTAATGTATTCATAATTATCGTTCCTCTCTTTATCGACGAATACAACCAGCCTGACTTCAGAATACTGCTCGATGCCACAGTGAAAGTTGGAAAAATACTCAAGAAGGGAGATGTTGTCGTGCTTGAAACAACAGTGCCTCCAATGACTACTGAAACCCTTATTAGAGAAGCTCTTGAGAAAGAAAGTAAATTAAAGCCGGGTGAGTATTATCTTGCTAACTCTCCCGAAAGAATAATGACCGGATACAGCATCTCAAGGCTGAGAGAATTTCCAAAGATTATAGGAGGGATAGATAAAGAGAGTGGAAAGAAAGCATTCGAGATTTACAGAAAGTTTGTTCCCAACTTACAGCTTGTTTCATCCGCAAGACTTGCCGAATTTGTTAAGGTGATTGAGGGGTGCTACAGGGATGTGAATGTTGCTCTTGCCAACGAACTTCTGAAGATAGCAGAGGAGATTGACGTGGATATTTACGAAGCTATCAGGACAGCGAACCACGAATACTGCCATATTCATCTTCCATCCACGGGCGTTGGTGGGCATTGCATTCCAGTTTACCCATGGTTTCTGATTAAGGAGATGGAGAAAAGGAAGAAATTTGATAAAGCAAAGCTTCTGAGAACAGCGAGAGAATTAAACGATGAGATGCTGGAATACTGGGTTGACAAGATAATTAAAGAATGCACAAAGCTGAATAAACCCCTTAAAGATATTAAAATCTGTGTTAAAGGAATTACGTTCAGAGAAGGTGTTAAGGAACTGTATCACAGCAGAAATCTTGAAATTGTCAGAAGATTGATGTCTAAAGGTTTGAATGTTTTTGTTCAGGATCAAATGTTCACAAAAGAGGAGATTGAGCAGATGGGGCTGAAATGGTATAACGGGGATGAGGACATAGTTTTTGACCCGTTCAACCTGAATATTACAGCCAGATAAATTCTCTTCCTTTTTTATTTACTGCAATATCATAATTACTATATCTATCTTCTCCAGAAAGTTATTTATTTATTCTGTCTACTTAAATAGTTTAAGGTTGGAGGAGTTGCAGAACTCTGAGTTGCTACTTCTCTATCATCTGATAAAACATCAACAGGTGGAAATATGGGTGGTATGAGGTTCAAATTAATCATGATTATTTTGTTACTGCTGTATTCTATATTATTGGCTATTAACGGCTCTTTTGCGAATGTTACTATTAACGATTACAAAAATTTGTATGAAAATGATTTTGATGGGAGCATTTTGATCGTCAGTAAAATATCTCCATGCACATCGGGAGATGCATATTACACAACAATCTCCTCAGCTTTGGGCAATGCAAATGATGGAGATATGATAATCGTTTGCAGTGGAACGTATGTGGAGAATCTTGAGATCAACAAATCCGTTACCCTTAAATCATTCTCCCAGGATCCAACAGACACAATCATTCAGGCTCTTGATACGAATGAAGATGTTATTCATGTTCATGCTGATTATATTAATATCTCAGGATTCACTATCACTGGGGGCTCAACTAAAAGCAACGATGATGGGATAGACGTGGAGCCCGATCCTAACGATCCTTCCAATCCCTCTAACTATGCTAACATCTCAAATAACATAATTTACAACACCTATGATGGTATTCAGATTGAAGATTCAGGCTATGCAGTTATATATAACAACACGATCTACAACACAATTATTGGCATTGAATTCTATACGTCAAGCGATAACACTATCTATAACAACACGATAAGGGATAGTGGTACTGGAATTCAGGCTGATTCCTCGGGAACTGTTTTCTTCATCAACCGGTTTATCAACAACACATACAATGCAATTGATTGTGGAACCAACAAATGGAATTCAACTGAGGTAAGGCAGTATATCTATCAGGGAAGTATTTACTCAAACTACACGGGTAATTACTGGGATGATTATACTGGAAATGATGTTAATGGGGATGGGATTGGTGACATTCCCTATAACATTTCTATTTTTGGATGTTTTGAAGGCGGAGGCGGAGGACTAATAGGTCTTGATTCTAATTTGCCAAAGGACTACTATCCAATGCTCTTTGAAGTTCAGAATCCCCCTACCATCAGCAGCATTCAGGAGAGCAATCCGACTAACAATAGCATAACAATTAGCTGGCAGACAGATTTCCCTTCTAACAACCGAATTCTTTACAGTTTGAATTCAGATTTATCAGCTGGAGTATGGTCTGAATGGCAAAACAATACCCAGAATCCATCTATAACTCTATCTAGTTTATCCTCAAATACTACCTACTACTACTCTGTTTTCTCATACAGAGTGGATAATCCAAGCTTGTATTCAAACAGCTCAATTGGAGATTTTACAACAATCAGAAATCTGAAAACGTGGTATGTTGACGATGATGGCGTGCAATGTCTTGGTGCCAATTTTACAAGAATACAGGATGCAGTCAATGCTTCAATTGATGGAGATACAATCCTTGTCTGCTATGGAACCTATACGGGCAATATTCATGTAAACAAAACCCTGAACATAACAGGGATTGGCAGACCTTTAATCAATGCAAAGAATGTAGGAAGTGGTTTTGTTCTGAAATCTGATGGAATAACGATTCAGGGTTTTGAAATAATCAATGCAGGACTATATGATCTAGGAGCGCCTTTTCTGGATTACAATGCTGGAATATGGATTGATGACCTTATGGAAAATAACGTTGTCAGAGATAATATCTTTAGTAAAGGTGCTGGAGTCTATATCGGGAATTCAGATAGCAATGAAATAGTATCTAATCATTTTTTAAGCAACAGCATCAGTATATTTAAGGGCAGGTATAATATCATCAAAGAGAATAATTTTACAGATCAAAGTCAACTCAATCCGCTCGTACTGATAGATACAGATTACTCTTTTGACATTTCCGCACAGAACCGGATTGAAAATAATAATTTCTATCGGAATCATTTAGCCTCTCTGCCGACAATATCGATTAAATCACATATGGATGACAACATAATATCCGGAAACAACATCACAGGTTATAGCGGCATAAGAGTCGATTCAGACGGAAATCAAATTTTAAACAATACAATAACAGGTATTGAAGGACTGTCTGCATCATCAGATATAGGCATCAGAATCTATCAATCCTATGATAACACAATTGCCAGTAATATCATAGAATTGAAGTACACTGGTATTGAAATAGCCTATTCATCCAATAATCTGATTAATAACAACTTTTTAAACAATACAAATAACACCCGCATTATAAACAGTCCTTATCTTCCAAATTCAACAAACACCTGGAACACAACAAAGCAACCGGGAACAAACATAATTGGTGGTTCTTATCTTGGAGGGAACTACTGGGCTAAGCCTGATGGCACTGGCTTCAGTGAAACCTGCCTGGACAGTGATTCAGATGGAATATGCGATGAATCCTATGAGCTTGATACAAATAACACAGATTACCTGCCCCTCACTCAGGCAGTCACTGAATACAGAGTTCACAACCTGAATACTTCTGAAAGTTTCCTGACCATTCAGGATGCGATTTACGATTCTGACACAGTCGATGGTCACACAATAGTGGTTGATGCAGGAAGCTATGCTGAGAATGTGGTGGTCAACAAATCCCTGACCATCACTGGAAGTGGTTCTGATAGCACAGTTGTTAATGCATTAGTTCCTTCTGAGCCTGTTTTCCATGTTGTAGCTGATGCTGTGAATATAAGCGGGTTTACAGTCAATGGCTCAGGTGGTTATGCTGGTATTCTCCTTAACAGCTCCAGTTTTTCAAGAATCGAGAACGTTAGGGCAACAAATAACAGCAAGGGAGTGTGGTTGAAATATTCGAACAACAACGTTATTCACAGCGATATTGCGGTCTCCAATTCCCGTGGAATTTATCTCACGTATTCCAGCGATAACATGATTAAAGACAATACAGTGAGTTCAAGCAGCTACATAGGAATATATCTTGTGAATTCTACTGACAACACAATAGAAAACAACACAGCAATTTTAAATGAATACGGTGGAATTGTTCTGGAGAAATCAGCCAGTAACGTTCTATCCAGAAACAACGCAAGCTTTAATACTGGATACTTTGGTGATGGAATCAGCATCCGTAATTCATGGAATAATACTGTAGAGAGTAACACAATTGTATCAAACACACACGGGATAGAAATCCAGAACGCAAGTGATAACACGATTTACAACAACTACTTCAACAACTCAGACAACGTGTATTCTGGAAGTGTTCGACCAAATGAGTGGAATACAACAAAGCGGTCGGGAACAAACATCATAAATGGTTCATGGATTGCAGGAAACTACTGGGCTAAGCCTGACGGCACAGGCTTCAGTGACACATGTCTTGATCTGGATGATGATGGCATCTGCGATAGCCCGTATTATTTAATCAGCGGTAACGAGAACGTCGATTACTATCCTCTCACAAAGCCCGGGGAAGTTTACGTTGTGAATAAATCTGCAGCATGCACAGAAGGTTCAGCTTACTTTAAGACAGTAAAGGAAGCGGTGGAGGCAGCCGATAATGGAAGTACTGTTGTGGTCTGTCCCGGAGTGTATGCGTTTGAAAAAATCATCATCGACAAACCTTTGAGGCTGGTTTCCTATTCAGGCTATATCGATACAGATATAAGTTATGGTGGCATCGTAGTAAAGTCAGACAACGTTATTATAGACGGTTTTGATTTCTATGGAGGTGGTTATGGAAATTACATGCCTGAGAATCCACCATTCTGGTATCCTCAGGGTGAGGAGATTTATGTGGGCACGATATTTGTTGAGGATGTTTCAAATATAATCATAAGAAATAACAGGTTCTCAAATAGTGTCGCTGACGATATACATGGCTGGGGCCTCAGCAATAGCATAATAGCAAACAATACTTTCTATGGGGGGGAGCGTGGTGTTTACCTGATAACAAATTCGACTGCAAATCGAATAACAGGTAACAATTGTAGCATCAAGAATGTGTGCATAGAATTAAATGGCCCTCCAAGTGTTTTTGATCTCACAAACTCAGATAACGTTATTTCAGATAACTTTATTGAGAACTCAGAATCCGGAATCTTTCTGGCGGGTCTTGACAATAATCAGATTAAGAACAATATTATCAGTTCAAATAATTACGGAATCTACCTTGCAGGTGGAAGTAATGGAGTTATTGAAAATAACCGGATAAACAACTCCAGTTTTGGTATTCGAGTTTATTATTTGAATGAAGATAACATAATCAATGACAATACAGTCTTCAACACTTCCATTGGAATAGCAGTCAGGGTAGCCAGAAGCAGCCTTACTGTCACAAATAATACCATCATATCTCCTAGATTAAACGGAATTTACCTCAAGCATGCCGATGGCAATGATATCAACAACAATACCATAGATGGGTCAGAAGATGCAGGAATATTCTTCGATGGAGAAGATACCTACTTCAATAGCATAGATAACAATACAATAAACGGAGACAGATACCACCACTACGTAAATCAGAACAACATCGACATCTATGGATTAACTCTGGAAGCAGAGGACGTAAGCAACACAGGTAAGATTTCGATAATAAATTCCTCCAACGTAAATCTTATGAATCTGATTCTCTCAGGAAACTCCAAAGCCGGTTCAGGCATATTCATCTACAGAACAGATTACCTCACCATCAACAATGTCACATTGAGAAACAACACCTACGGTATTCTGGACTCAGAAAGCCATGGTCACACAATAAACAATGTCAGAACTGAAAACAATAAAGATGGAATCTACGTTAAAGATAGCACAAACATTTTCATCAACAATGTCAATTCAGAATTCGACTACTCTGCAATCCACCTTCAGAATTCTACAGATGGTCATGTTATTGATTTAATATCCTCTAACAATTATAACTCTGTGGTAATTGAAGAATCATCAGAATTCTATTTCAATTCACTGGACATATCCTCTTCATTTCTGGGCATATACCTGCTCAACCACACCACAGATAATTATCTTGCAAACATGAACATAAAGGACACAAAGAATGGCGTTAAATTATACAGAAGTTATGACAATCGCTTTGATTCTCTATTAATTCAGAACTGCTCCCAGTATTTTGTTCATTCCATTCACACAAGATACCAGAACAATTACTTCAACAGCGTAACCCTCGATGACATAAATCTATCCTTTGACGGTTTCTGCTATGGCCTGAGGGAGGAGGACAATCCTCCAGAGGACAGCCACAGGTATATCGAAAACATTGGGACTTACCTGTGGATAGAACCAGTCTGTTCTTCACAGAGACCTCCAGGAACATACGGGCATCTGAATCTGACAGTAAGTTATGAGAACGCAGACTACAGTTCTGTGATTGAAGATACAATAGCACTTTATACGAACTATGGGGGCGACTGGAGACTTCCTGTTAGCGGCAATAATACTGTTGACACTTCCAGAAAAGTGGTTAATGCTGATTTTGAGCTCGGTGATGTTGATGATGCATTCACCTACGGGAGTTTTGCACTCATGGGTGCAACCAAATCCATAAGAGTTGTTTATCAGGATGAACCATGCTGCAGCGGCATCTCATACCACAATACAGTGAACGATGCTGAAAATGCCGCAGGTGCAGGAGATTCAATAGTTATCTGCCCCGGATTTTACAATGAAAGCGTGCATGTAAATAAAGCGATTGATGACGTAATGTCGTTCTCCAGCAACCCTGAAGATACAGTAATTCATTCTCCGAATGAGAACAACCGTGTATTCACTATGGATTATCCTGTAAATGTTACAGGGCTGAGTATAGAGGGTGCAAGAAACAACGCCGGGGTAGTTTTTCAGAACTATTATGGAGTGCGTGATAAGCAGGTTTCTAACTGTATCTTCAAAGATAACAGAGAGGGAATCTGGACATTCCGTCTTGATAATTCCAATATCTCAAATAACGAGTTTATAGATACTCCAATCGGTCTTTATGTACAGAATGAGGCTGAAGACAGTGTTATAGACAGCAATAGATTGCATTTTCTCCAATTCGCTGATGACATTCAATTTCATTCTTTCTGGTTTAATGGGAGTCTATACAGAAGTAACTTCACAAACAATCTGATTTCTCTCGACATGTACATATTCGAAGTTCCGCAATTGGAATACGGCAACTCAACTGGAGTGTATGTGAAAGGAGGAAGCGACAACTACATCGCCCATAACAATGTAAGCGTTCCTTTCCGAAGTGGATTCTTTGGAACCTGTATGTTAATTGATTCTGCAGGCAGTAACAACATTCATGGTAACGAATTTGATAAATGCAACAGGGCTTTACTTTTAAACAGTTCAGATAATAATGAAATCCTTTTTAATTATTTTGAAGATAATGGAGTAAGCTTAATTCTGGAAAACTCACATTACAACAGAATCAGTAACAATTCTGTCAGCGCATACTATATTGAACCGGGACATTACAGAAGTCTTTGGGAAAAAGGCATTCTGTTAAACTGCTCAGACCACAATGAAATAGTTGATAACGTGGTCAGCAACATACTGCACGGTTTCGTCAGCTTCGAGTCGAGGTACAATAACATCGATAACAACACCGTCTCTGGATGCGGTGCTTTCTCAGTTTATTTAGACTACTGGTCAGATTACAACAGCATTTCTAACAATATCCTTCTCAACAACAATTACGGACTTGTTATATTCGACTCGAAACACAATGAAGTAACTGGAAACAATATTCTGAACAGTTACAATGCCGGTATTGCTTTGCTTGATAACACCAGCGACATAAAAATAAAACGAAATATGATCTCGGGTGGATGGTATCTTATCTGGGCAAACAGCTCTTACAGTAATTTAATTGAGAATAATCGTCTTTCTGACGGAAATCCAAACCTGCTCACACTTGAAAATGCCTCAGATAGCATCGTAAACAATAACAGCTTTGTCAGGTACACCGGGGATGCGATTCATCTGAGGAGTTCTTACAACAACACGTTTATAAAGAATTCAGTAATTGGTGATGACCCAAGGGCAGATAATGGCGTTAGCATTTATCAGTCTGATGGCAACTTCCTTTTCTACAACATAATAGGAGATACAAAAATTGGTATTCGAATTGAAGATTCGACAGAGAATGTAATCCAGAATAACAGCATCCTCAGCTGCAATATATCTGCTTTTGACGATGGCAGCTATGGCACCAATCGGTGGGATTACTATGGCTATTACGGAAATCACTGGAGTGACTTTGATGAGGAATCAGAAGGATGCTTTGATAATGACGAGGATGGAAGATGCGACTCACCATACTATATCAGTGGAGGTAGCAATAGAGATAATTATCCGCTTGTTACCTCACCCATCACAGGATTTGGTCTGAGCATGGATGTAATACCACTTGGAAACGGTCATGTGATAGGTGTTGTTCAGATTGTGGATGACAAAGGAAATCCCGTACCCATATCCGGAATTGAAATACAGATATCGGATATATCGGAGAGAGAGATGGGTACTGTATTCCCACCCACTGGAACCACAAATGCTGATGGTCTGTTTGTATTTGATTATGAATTTGACAGAGATATTGCATACCAGTGCCCCACCTGTAACGCAACAGTTCAGGCAGAAACTGAAGACCCATATACAGAGAGGCCTGTGAGGACTCAAAGAAGTGTTCCAAATCTGGTGCAGTATCCCGTCTTTCATAAAATCACTCCAAAATACATCAAGTACTTCCTGTCAGATTATGATATACCGAACTCACTTAATGTGACAGTATTCTGGCATCATGACCTTGACCCCCTGAACGTGTCGGTTGAACCTCCCAACCTCCCACCAATCTACTACGACGACTTTGATCCACTTGTATGGCACACCAGAGCCACAGATGAGTATTCATACACAGAACATCCATTCAACATGAATGACCTGCCGTTAGGACCAAACGTTTTCCTGTTGAGAGCTGAGTCTGAGCAGACCACTGCATTGAAGGCAATAACACTTTTTAACAAATTAAAACCAGAAGGACTTCCACGATTTCAGAAAGTTATTCAGGGCGAAGGATATGTTGATGGACAGAACTACGTTAATCTGAAGAAGACCACAAAAATTTACGTCTTTGAAGATTACGTGGAGTTTGAGTATAACGAAATTTTATTCAGATGGGATGTGAGCAGTGATGAGCTGACGTTTAACTCATCTGATGTTGGAGTGACCTTTGACACAGGCGATTATACAGGTAGCTTCAGATACAGCGGCGATACTAATATCACCGCTGGTTACGAAGACGCTGAGGTTGGCTTCGATTATAGCGATGGTGTTGACATCAGTGCAAGCTTCAATGTATCTGATTATCAGGTTTATTTCCTCTACGATGATGGTTCTGTATCTATTTCTGCTAAGTACAGTGATGTGCTTGAATTTACCTATAATGGTATTGGCGTGTCATATGCTCTCGAAGATGGTCGGGTAATCTTTTATTACAACAATAAGCCGTATATTGCATACTTCAATGGTTCCGGAATTGCTTACGATGGCATTGAGCCACTTCCAGAGGAAGTTGAAGATATACTGGCTGATGTGAGCGATGTTCTGTCTTATATGCAGCCTGTAATTGAAATCACGGATGTAATAATAGATGTAACCAAAACTACAGAATCTGCTCTGAAGATTATTAAGGTCATTGGGCCTGTCATGAACGTGGTAAATGAATTGCCCGAGTTTGACGTGCCGTCTTGGGTACCATGGGTTGGTGGTCACTACGGTGTCACAACCTACGTACCATCTGGCAGGCATATGCCTGAGGAGGGTAGATTCTGCTCCAACCCCGGAACGTGTGGAATCTTCTTTGGAGAGAATGGAACATTTTATTCTCTTTCTGGTATTGCAAGAAATGAATATGGAGGCGGAGTATACTACACATTCGGTGAGCAGACCGCTGCAGGTATATGCGGTCAGAGAGTTGCAATCTTCAGACCTGCTGATTCCATGCTGCCGTTGAATGAAGTTGACTGGAATTTTGTTGTTAATGTAAATGACATTCCGCTGACTGAATGGGACTTTGTCGTAATAAAAGCTGGTGTTGCAATGGATGTTAGAGTCCAATTTGCAATTGTTGAGAGAACAGAGAATGGCGAGCTGAAGTTTTACAGCGCAAATGGAGGTGTTGACCTCTGGGGTAAAGTTTCTGCAGGTGCAGATGTTGTAATAGCAAGCGTTGAGGTTACTGGAGGGGCAAATGCAGGAGCGGGTGTTGAACTTGACCAGAATTACGATGTTTCCATATCTTCGCTTCGAACTGGAGTGCTAATAAGGGTCGACTGGAGATTCCTGTTCTACACTGACCACTGGGGAAGGAAGTTTATCTGTGATTTGTGGAATGGCAACTGCTGGACTGAAGAAGCGTCAAAACCAGAACACTGGAGACTTGCTGATAGAGATTATTTGAACGCAGACTACAACACCCTTGTTGGAGAACTTGTTCACAGCTCACCCACACAGGAATATCTGATAATAAGGAACATCTATCCGGATGCAAATCCGAAGCTTGCCCTTGGAATGGATGACAGTAAGATGATTGTATATTCTGCAGACAACCCTGCCAAGAATCTAACACAGGCATTTGACATATACTGCACAATCAATGAAAGTTCTGGCTGGACTGAGCCTGAACCAGTGGCAAACGACACAACTCCTGACTTCAAACCTGATGTTGTTTATGCAGATAACAGATTTATCGCAGTCTGGGTTAAGCTGAACAACGAAAGTCTGCCCGCAAACCCGGACAACTTCAGCGAGATTGTGAAGTATGCGGAAATAGCATATTCAATTTATGCCAACGGATACTGGACACATCCTGAGCTAATCACAAATGATTCCTTCTTCGATTACAATCCAGATGTAGTTGCTGACAATGATAGAACAATGGTTATGTGGATGAAGAATCCCAGAAATGAGGTTTATGTGGGCAACAATGCAACAGGTAACCATTCTCTCGAAAATGATTACTACTACAGCATCTGGAATGGTACTGCCTTTTCTCCAGAAAAGAAGGCGTTCTCAGATTTAAGAATCACGGACAATCTTCACTTTGACTTCTCGAACAGTAGTGCTATTGCGGTATGGACTGAAGATATGGATGGCAATTCATCAACTACTGCAGACAAAGAAGTCCTCTATTCAATGTTCGATGGAATTAACTGGTCTGATAAGGTAAGGTTCACCGACAACAGCAGAGAAGACAGATTGCCCGATGTTATCTTCTTTGATAATGAAAGCTTGGTTGTATGGGTGAGGGACAATTCAACTGCCAACGAAACGGAAGAAGTAATCCTGTACTCCACATACAACGGAACATGGTCAGAACCTGACTTAATTACCTCATCTCATTCGATTGAAGAACTGAAGCTGACCAAAAATCCTCTCGATAACCCGGTTATTTTATGGCAGTCGTATGAAGGTGATAGTCTGAATATATTCTACTCGGTTTATGATAGAGAACACAGTACATGGAGCATGAGCAATACCCTCACAGAAGATGCAGACCTTGAGCAGAGCTTCTCCCCATTGATAGATTCGCAGAATCAGATTGTTAACACATACGTAAGAAAAGAAGTTATTCTGCAGAATGAGACAGTTACTGTTAATGTGACTTTAAACCAGACAATGAACATTACAACTACTGAGATCGGAAATGCAAGCCTGTATCTTGTAACACACAAAATCTTTACTGATCTGGAGATTTCAAACGAAGACATATCCTTCATCCCGTCAAATCCAGTTCCTGGCAGTTCCATCACAATAAAAGCAAACATACACAATTCCGGAGACCTTGCAGTGAGCAATGCAGTTATCAGATTCAGTGATGGCGATAAAGCTATTGGAATTACATCAACTGGACTGCTGAGGGGTTCTGAGTCAGTAGAGGTCTCAATCAACTGGACTGTACCTGACAAAGAGCAGCATACAATTTACGTAACAGTAGATGCTGGAGATATGATTTTGGAAGAAAATGAGAGCAATAACGTTGCGTTCAAATCTGTATTGCTTCCTGATATGGCTCACCGCATTATATACATCACCAGACCAGATTACGATAAAATCTCGATAAATACAACAGTGATTAACCGCGGATATTATGCATCCAGCACATCCAATGTCAGTTTCTACTACAGCACTTCTCCCATAATGGATGATAAGGTGCTGATAGACAGGCAGGCTCTTGGCGTTCTTGACGTTAATGAAACTGCAAACGTTACTGCAGTATGGAATATCAGCGGGCTTAATGAAGGATATTACTACATTTATCTTGTGCTTGATAAAAACAATACAGTTACAGAAGGAGATGAGACAAACAACATTGAAATCTTTTCTGTAGTTGTAGGTTCAGATTTAGAGATGATGAGAGAGAGCATCTCCGTTTCAAATGATTTTGCTGAAAACGCAACAATAAATGTGATTGTAAGGAACACTGGGAGCAGAATTGCAGAAAACGTGACTGTTGCACTCTTCATACATAATCCGTATATGGTTGTGAATGGAACGTCAGTTATCAATGAGAGTGCGATAATTGAAACAGAAAACATATCCTCTATCGAATCTAACCAATCAGCAGTTATCACGTTCAATACAGTACTGCCTGCAGGAAAGTACAGCTTCTTTGTTGTAGCTGATTACAACAACTCTATTGAAGAGGTTGATGAGACAAATAATATTGCAGTTCTTCCGATAAACATTGTTACGGAGATGAAAAAGGTTAGTGAAGAAGCGATTGACACCAATAACGACACCCTAATTGACTTCCTGAAAATAGGATTTGAAGTAAATCTTTCAAAGGCGGGTGATTACACAATTACTGGCTCTCTTTACAAGGACAGCAAAAGGATTACGCACTCATCGGAAACACTCTACCTTGAATCTGGTGATAGAGTCGTCAATTTAACTTTCAGCGGGGTTGAAATAGCAAACAGCGGTGAAGATGGGCCTTATGACGTGGTTGGAGTTAAACTCTACTCCCACAACCCCGGATTGGTTGGAAAGGCAGAAAATACAACCACAGCTTCCTACAATAGCTCGAACTTCCAGGGTAAAACTGCATCGTTTGTTGAGGTCATCGAGGACTATGGTCTGGATACCAACAACAATGTTCTTTATAACTATCTCGTCGTTAATATGAGCCTGAATGTAACGCAGAGTGGAAACTATACTATCTACGGCAGTTTGCACGGTGACGGAGGCTTCATAACCAATATCTATGAGACTGTTTCATTCGGCACGGGTATTCAGGTGGTAAAACTCGAGTTTGATGGCTATGATATAAGAGACAGAGGTATTGATGGAAATTACAATTTCTCCACAAAGATATATGACGACAACTTGTCAGTTGTTGACGAAAGGATGAATACTTATCTGACATCTTATTATAGAGCAGAGCAATTCGAAGTCAACATGTCCGAAGTTGAGTGCGGAGATGTAAATTGCAATGGAGAAACAAATATGGGGGATGCAATTCTGCTTCTGAATCATATCACATATGGCTACTCAATGTGCAGCCAGCAGAAAGCAGATATGAACTGTAATGACAAAATAAACGTTGGAGATGTGATTTTGATTCTCAATAACATCACTTACGGCTATCCCCTGAATTGCTGTAATGGAGGTTAAAAGAATGAAGAAAAAAGTAGTATATTTGATAGTAATAGCATGGATGCTGCTTGTGCATGCAGAAGCACAGGAAATGTATGTGTATTTCTCTCCCCAGAATTCCAATCTTGATGTGTCAAAAACAACGGAAATAAAAATATTTGCAGATGTTCCAGACTTTCAAGGTGGGCAGATTGAGCTGATTTACAATCCTGATTGTATTGATGTTATCAGTTATGCTAACACTTCAGAATTGTGGGGGTGGAATTCCTCAGAAGATGGAAAAGAGTTCATAACCTTTGCAAGTATCTCGGTACTGAGTGGAGTTCACTCTGTAGGAACTTTAACCGTCAAGTGTTTAACAGAATGCTCAACTCCACTCATTTTCCAGAACAGCCTGTTGTTTGACAATTTCGGTAATGAAATAAACAATGTCAGCTGGCAGGAGGGTTCAGTAAAGTGCAAGACGCCTTCTGACTCGCAACAGACTGGAGGTGGTGGAGGTGGTGGAGGTGGTTTACCACTTCCTACTGCAACGCCTGAAGAGACAGCAACACCTACAACTTCACCCACCAAAACTCCGGGCATTTCAATACCTGTACTACCTTCAACTCCAAAACCAACAGCAACATCACCAGCACCTTCTCCATCCCCGGAAGTTACAGAAACAACGCAGGAAAAAGTGGAGAAGGGATTGCCAGCAACTCAGGTTATCTTAATAATAGCAGGAGTGTTCTCGGCTCTCGTGATTTACTTTGTGTTGAGGGGACGCTGAAGCAGAATTTCTTCAATCATTCTGGAGTCTCCAGTGCTAACAGGATTATGTCTGCATTCTTCCTCAAATCTTTCACTGCAACATAAATAGGTAGATGACTTCACACACTTTAAAGTAGCAAGATATATAAATTACACCTGATATCCGGAATTGTGGAGGTTGTTACATATTCAAAAAACATTTTTATCCCAATCACAAATGCATGCAGGAATAGATGTGCGTATTGTGGCTTTCGTTCCAGTAATCCTGAACTCTTATCTCCAGAAGAGGTCAGAGAACTGCTCGTGAGAGCAAAAAATGCGAGTGAAGCTCTTTTTACGTTTGGTGAGAAGCCAGATATATATCCTGAGATTGCAGAAAAACTGAAACAGCTCGGTTATAAAGATTTCATCAGCTATGTTGCAGAAATGAACAGGATTGCAATCTCTATGGGCTTCCTTCCGCACACAAATGCGGGGATTCTGTCAAGAGAAGAAATCAAAAAATTAAAACCCTTCAACGCAAGCATGGGTTTGATGCTCGAGCAGGCAGTTGAACTTGAATGCCATACCAGCAGTCCGGGAAAGAAGCCAGAGAAGAGAATCAAAATGATCAAGGAGGCTGGAAAACTATCGGTTCCATTCACAACAGGTATTCTTGTTGGAATCGGTGAGACTGAAGAAGACAGAATTTACAGCCTTGAAGTGATTAATGAGCTATATGAGAATTATGGCCACATTCAGGAAGTAATAATTCAGAATTTTCAGCCTAAAAAAGGAACTGAGATGATGAATACGCCACCTCCAGAACCACAAGAAATTCTGAAAACTGTGAAGGCTGGAAGACAGCTTCTCAATAACGAGGTTACGATACAGATTCCTCCAAATCTTCTTGATATCTACCCCCTTCTAAAGGCTGGTGCACGGGATCTTGGAGGAATTTCTGACTTCATAGACTTTATAAATCCTGAACATCCATTTCCATCTGAGAACGAAATCAAAAAGCAGTTGAGAGGTGAATTTCACCTGAAAGAAAGGCTTCCAATCTATCCGCAGTATATCAAGAAGAAATGGTTCAGTATTGAAATCTCGGAACTGGTTGTGTCGCTTTCAGACCCGGAGGGTTTCAGATGTTACAACAGTATCTGAAACTGCTCGATAATCCTTTTGAGATTTTTAAGAGGGCTGACACCCTGAGAGAAGAGACGGTTGGCAGTGAGGTAACCTACGTTGTAAACAGGAATATAAACTTTACAGACATATGTGTAAATAGGTGTAAATTCTGTTCGTTCAGCAATCGCAGGAAATATAAGCTCACTCTGGAAGAGATAGAAGAGAAAGTCAGGGAAGCTGTTGATTATGGTTGCACTGAGGTGTGTATTCAGGGAGGATTGCTGCCTGATGCTGACCTTGAGTTCTATAAATCCATACTGAATTCTGTAAGAGAGGTTTCTGAAGACATCCATATACATGCATTTTCTCCGATGGAGATTTACCATGCAGCTAAGAACAGTGTAATGGATTCTAGAGACGTGATTAAAGAGTTAAAAAATGCAGGCCTGAACTCGATTCCCGGGACTGCTGCTGAAATACTTGATGATAGAATCAGAAAGCAGATATGCCCACAGAAAATCAGTACGCAGGAATGGATAGACGTTATTGTCAGCGCACATGAAGAAGGAATTCCAACGACTGCCACTATGATGTATGGTCATATTGAGAGCTGGGAGGATAGAATTAATCATCTGAATACCATTAAAAAAATCCAGCAGAGTACAGGAGGTTTTACAGAGTTTATACCGCTTCCATTTATGTGGAAAAATAACGAACTCGGAAAGATTGCAAAAGGTAGCTCTGGTTTTGAAGATTTGCTTGTTATAGCAATCTCCAGAATCATACTCCATCCAGAAATAACGAATATTCAGGCATCATGGGTTAAGCTTGGAACAAAGCTTGTACAGGCTGCACTCTTTACCGGGGCAAATGATGTCGGTGGCACCCTCATGGAAGAAAATATATCAAAACTCGCCGGATCAAGTTCTGGAGAATTCTTGAGTATCGAGGAATTGAGACAAATTATTGAAAGGGCTGGTAGAGAACCGAGGCAGAGAGATACAGTCTACAATATTATTAACGAAAAATAAAATAAAAATTAAATATCAAAATTCAGCTCTTCAAGCTCCTGAAGTTCATTTAACAGTTCATCTATTTCACTTATGTCGCTCTCGAGAGTGGTTATCTCCTGTACTTCTTCTGTTGCAGGTTGTTCAACTTCTACCGTCTCCAGTGGAGTCTCAGTAATCTGTTCTGCAAGCTCTTTCTGTTCCATACATCCTGCCATAAGCGAGGTGAGAAGGATTGCTATTGCAAAAAGCTTCAGCTTCATCCTTCATGCACCTCCAAATTCTATCGTAACTGCTCCATCATATTCTTCTTCAATCATCTCTGATGTTGGCAGCTTCTTAACTTTGTACGTACCATTTCCTTCAAGATATACAGAGCCGTGACCTTTTGCAACAATTTTTAGATTAACACCTTCAATTGTCACTGCCACATTTTCACCTCTGACTACAACCACTCCTTTACCTTTAATCTCCGAGATACCACCGCCCGTGGTTTTAGCGCCGAATCCTGTTGCCGCCTTAACGGCTGTGTCAGGGTCAACTGTAACTGTGCCATTTCCCTGAACAACAATTATGCCCGTTCCCTGAATCACTGCCTTACCGTCTCCCTTTGCAAAGAGCTCGCCCGTCTCATTTCCGAAAAAGACTCCTTTTCTGTACTCTTTTGTCATCAATCTAACATCTTTGAACGCATCTTTGAGATATCTTGATGCCTCTATTATGAGCTTGTGTCCCTCTCTGACTTCTTCGAGCGTTGTAGCATCAGAAAGCGTATCTTTTGCCTCCTCAACATTTTCTCTGGCAAGTTCAATGTTCTCTTCATAATCTGCAAGTAATTCCTCAAGCTTTGCTGTGTCTTCGCCAGCAGCCTTCATTTCTTCAATTTTTTCTCTGATCCTCAGGGAGACGTCATCAGCTTTTTCAATAACATTTTCCAGTTTTTCGGCGGCAAGCTGGTAAACAACGGATCGTATGAATAATCTTACTTCTTTCCAATAATCATTTAACTCCCTTGCTATTTCTTTCATCTCCGCAATGTCCTCAGTCTCATTCAACTGTGCTTTCTTATCTGCTATCTCCACACTGTATTCATCAATTTTATCGAGAATTGCAAGCTTTGTTTCGTCATTCATTCCCTCAGAGTTGATTACTGCAAGCTCAATCCTGTCAAGCCACCTTTCCATATAATCCGAGCCAGTGTGAAGCATTGTTCTCGCATGAACTGGTGCAATACCATGCTTCTTCGCCTCGAGATAATTCTGCTTCGCAATTGTGTATTTATTCGCCGCCTCAATAGAAGCCTGCCTTGCATTTTGAATCTTGATATGTAACTGTTCCCTAACCTTTATTACCCTCTGCTTTTCAGTCAGCGAGGTATTCTTAATCATCGTATATTTCTGTATTCTTTCTTTGAGTCTCTCACTGATTCTCTCTCTTTGAATCGCTGGTTTCGCTATTCCTCCCTTTTTAATACTTACTTCTGTCTGGGTTTCTCCTGCCGGAGTTTCTGTGCTTGTATCTACATCAACTTCTACTTCAGATTTTTCAGAATCTTCACTTACTGACACATCCACTCCGCTTTCAACTTCAATTTTGCCTGTATGGTTTTCTGCTATATTGACTTCAGCTTCAACACCAACTGCTTTCCCTTCGTCATCCATGCTTTGTTGCTGTGCCATCGCACTTACACTTCCCGCCAGCATCAAAACCAACACGAGTGCAGATATCCACTTCAACTTCATTTTCATCACCTGAATCAATCTTGAACTTCGAATTAAATAAAGACACTTTTATCTATCTGTATTCAATAGTTAAAAATTTTGTCCTGAAAGCTTTATAAAACTTTATAATTCTTTAACTATCTCCGGAAATCTTCATGTGATACTTTCATAGAAAAAGGACTCTGTGCAGCAATTATTCAAGAACTGTCTTAAGATGAATATAAATGTTAGATGAGATAATGTCCAGACCAGAAGGGTTCTATTCATAAAAAGAAAATAAACTATTTATAAAACGAGGGCAAAAAAGCAGAGGATGTTCAAAATAATTCCTGCAGTTGATTTGAAAGACGGAAAGTGTGTTCAACTGAGACAGGGAAAAGAAGATGACGTGATAATCGCCTTAGACAATCCTGTTGAAGTTGCAAGGATGTGGGGGGGGAAATCAAAAGTTCTCCATATTATCGACCTGAGCGGTGCTTTTGGTGGAAAACTTGTACATGAAGATATTATAGCAGAGATCCGAGAGAATTTCTCCGGAGAAATTCAGGTTGGTGGAGGAATCAGGAGCAGAGAACCCATAGAAAGGTTAATTTCAATAGGAATTGACAGGGTGATAGCGGGAACGATGGCAGTGGAGAGAATGAATGAGGTTAAAGAACTTGCTGGAAAATATCCGGGAAAAATCATGGTTGCTCTTGATGCTCGAGAAGACAGGGTGGTTGTCAGAGGCTGGAGTGAGAAAACAGCCTTTTCACCGCAATCACTGGCAAAGGAATATGAAGACTTCGATGTCTCTTTCCTGTACACAAATGTGGATGTGGAGGGTTTGATGAAAGGAATAGTCCTCGAAAAAATTCAGAATCTTGTTAATCTGACTGTAAATCCAGTCTATGTTGCAGGTGGTATAACCACAAAGGATGATGTAAGAAATATTAAAAATAGCGGAGCAGTTGGAGTTATAATCGGCTCAGCCTTATATACAGGCAAAGTGAAATTTGATGAGTTGATTGAACTTGAAGAGTGAGGTGTTAGTGATGAGAACGAGCGTTTTAAGCAGAAAAACGAAAGAAGTTGAGGTAAAAGTTGAAGTTAATATAGACAGTTCTGGTTATGAAATAGAGACGGGAATACCTTTCTTCAACCACATGCTTGAAAGTTTTGCAAAACACTCCGGAATCGGGTTAAAGTTATCAGCAAAAGGTGATATTGAGGTTGATGAGCATCACACTGTTGAGGATACTGCCATAACTTTCGGAGAAGCAATTAGGACAGCTCTTGGAGAGAAGAGAGGAATAAGAAGATTTGGTGATGCAATAATACCAATGGATGAGAGCGTTGCAATCTGTGGTGTTGATGTAAGTGGGAGGGGTGTATTCAATTTTGATGGAAAATTGAAGGGCCTGGACGATTTCAAAGGTGAGAATTTCTACCATTTCTTTGACACTCTGTGCAGAAACTCAGGATTGAATGTTTACCTGTCTGCAAAGGGTAAAAACCCGCACCACATGATGGAGGCTTGCTTTAAAGCATTCGGAATTGCTCTGAAAAAGGCAGTTGAGATTGTAGATGGGGATGTGAAAAGCACAAAGGGAATGCTGGACTGAGGTGGTTTCTTGAAACTGGTCACATGCGGTCTCCCCTACGCCAATGGAAAAGCCCACATCGGGCATCTGAGGACTTATATACCTGCTGACGTTTATGTTCGCTACCTGCGAATGATGGATGAAGAAGTTATATTTGTATGTGGTAGTGACTGCCATGGAACACCAATTGTTGTAAATGCTGAAGCAGAAGGTATCTCTCCAAGAGAACTCGTGAACAAATACCATAAACACTTTGAGGAGATGCTAAAAGCCATTAACATCGAATTTGATTACTTTGGAAAGACTGATAGCGAGGAACATCATACAAGAACTAAAGATATTGTTGAGAGACTTGTAAAGAATGGCTATGTTTATCCAAAAGAGATAGAACTCGCTTACTGTCCCGTGTGTAAGAGGTTTTTACCTGACAGGTATGTGGAAGGAATCTGCCCTTACTGCGGCAGCCATGCAAGGGGAGATGAGTGTGACCAGGGCTGCGGGAGACACCTCGAGCCGGGAGAGATTTTAAAGCCAAAGTGCAAAATTTGCGGAAGTAATGCAATTTACAGAAAGCAGAAACATTATTTTTTCAGACTTACTGATTTCAAAGAATTTCTGCTCGACTTCCTTGAGGATGTTGATGGAACTGAAAATGCGCTGAATTATGCAAGGCAGTGGGTTAAAGGCGAACTCAGGGATTGGTGCATCACAAGAAACCTCGAATGGGGTGTTAAATTTCCGGGAGAAGACCTCGTTGTTTACGTATGGGTTGATGCTCCCATTGGATACATAACGTTTACAGAAAAAGCCTGCGAGAAACTCGGGAAAGACTGGAAGGAAATCTGGATGGATGGTGGAGAGATAATACACTTCATTGGTCTTGATATAGTCTACCATCACTGCATTTTCTGGCCTGCAATGCTGAAGGGTTCTGGCTATTCATTACCCGATGGAATTGTTGCAAGCGGGATGGTGAAGGTTGAAGGGAAGACGTTCTCGAAGAGCAGAGGTTATGTGGTCTGGGTTGAAGAAGACTATCTGAACTCCGGATTCAGCACAGATTTTCTCAGGTATTATATTGTGAACTACACTTCACACCAGAAAGACCTGAACTTTTCGTGGGAGCTTTTCAAGGAAAAAGCCAATAATGAGCTAATTGCCACCTTTGGAAACTTTCTCTATAGAGTTTTTCATTTTGCATGGAAAAATTTTGGTGAAATAAATGTTAGCGATGTAGATTCTGCCTTACTGGAGAAAATTTCTGAGACTAAAAAGAAGATAGAGAAATCAATCAGGGAATGGGAATTCAAGATGGCAAGTGACGCTTTCATGGAGCTTGCTGCCTTTGGAAATAATTATTTTCAGAGTGCCAAACCGTGGGAACTTATAAAAACAGATAAAGAAGAATGTGAGAGGATAATTTCCTCATGTCTGCAACTTGCAAAAGCACTTCTGATTTTTGCCTATCCTGTAATTCCAAAAACAATTTCGAAGATGGTAGAGGTTATTGATCTGAAAACGGATGAGTTGAATCTCGAAGATGCACTGAAGTTAGCTGGAAAGATAAACTTAAGAAAACCTGAAGTGCCGTTTGAGAAAATAGATGATGATAAGATAGAGAAAATGGAGAAATTGATGATTGAGAGAATTAGAAAAGCTGAGGGTGGTGAAATGGAGACTGAAATCAGCCTCGAAGATTTCAAGAAACTGGATTTGAGAATAGGAAAGATAATAAAGGCTGAGAGGGTAAAGAAAAGCAAAAAGTTGATGAAGCTGGAGATTGATGTGGGCGATGAGGTAAGACAGATAGTTGCTGGAATATCTGAAGATTATTCTCCAGAGGAGATTGAAGGTAAGTTAGTCCCAGTTCTTGTGAACATGAAGCCAGCGAAGTTAATGGGAGTTGAGAGCAGAGGAATGATTCTTGCTGCAGATGTTGATGGAAAGCCCGTTTTGCTGCATCCTGATAAGGATGTGCCTGCTGGAGCTGGGATTAGATAGACATAAGCGATTGGGACACCGAAAGTTTAATGTATTACTTTGTATTATATTGTTATACATGGAGATAATGTCCTTAAGATTGCCACCCGAGTTGTTCGGTAGAATTGATGAAATTTCGAAGAAAGAGGGTAGAGACAGATCAGAAGTAATCAGAGAACTCCTGAGAAGAGGTTTGCAGGATAAACTTGTTGAAGATGCGGTTAAATTATATTCTGAAGGGAAAGTCTCTATGTGGAGAGCTGCAAAGATTGCTGGATTAAGTCTTTGGGAATTCATTGAGCTTATGAAAGATAAACGCATTGAAATCCAATACGGTGTAAGGGAACTGGAGGAGGACATTTATTGATTCTTACTCACCGGAGGTGAGAGGGTTGTCACCAAAGGTGACTATGGTTTCGAATGCTACCCCTTTGATTTATCTTGCTAAAGTACATCAGCTTCACCTGTTGAGGGAACTTTTTTACGAAGTTTTAATACCCGAAAGTGTTTATGTTGAAGTGGTTGTAGCTGGAAAGGAGAAAGGATTCGCAGATGCAAAAATTGTTGAAAGAGCTATTAATGAGGGCTGGATTAAGGTTTTGAATGTGGATACAAAAACCAATTTTAATGAGATAGAAAAAGGTGAAGCTGAAGCTATAGAGCTTGCAAAGGAGAAATCTTCGAAGCTTCTTGTTGATGACTTCTCTGCAAGAGTTATTGCATTAAGCTTAGGTGTTAAGCCAGCAGGAACACTTTATGTTTTGTATCTGGCTGTAAAAAATGGTATTCTCGAGAAAAAAGAAGCTAAAAGGGTATTGAATCTTATGATAAGGGAGGGTTTCAGGGTCTCTACAGAACTTTATTCACAATTTCTAGAGAAACTTGAACTCATATAAAGTATTAATCCAATTTGACTAAACTTTATGCAATCTCTAAAAAATGAGCTGATAAGAAAGTCAATACATTTTGTAGGTGTAGGATATATACCACTCTACCTTTATACAGGAAAGGATTTCACCCTGATGATAGTGTTATCCCTGACCGCTATCTCCTCTGCCATTGTGTTTCTGGGTTTAAGGTACAGTATTATCCCAAATTCTATCCTCAGAGACCATGAAATCAATGGGATTGCCTCACATTTTTACACAGGCATTGCGATAAGCCTTATCACATTTCTGATGCCAATGGAGGCTTGTTTTGTTGCTATAGCTAACGGTATTGTAGGGGATGGTATTTCGGGGTTAGTAAAAAGATATCACAAAAAAATTGCCCTGATATCTATGTTTGTTTCATCCTTCATCTTCCTGACTTTTCTATCTGTGTACGTTGAGTTGAATTTTTATGCTCTTATTTCTGCCTGTTTAGCCGGAATGATTGCAGAAAGTACTTCAGCGGTTAGAGGATATTATATCAACGATAATTTTTCTGTTCCTGTTGTTTCTTCTGTTGTTTACAGCCTTTTTCAGTGAATTCCTGAAAATCTTATTTCCGAAATTTTATCTGAAGATGCTGAAGAGACCTTAAAAAGATTTAGATGTTTTGCACTTAACCATAATTGATTAAGTCACTCTTCCTCAAGTCTGGAGAAAAACTTTATATTGTTTCAGACAAACATGACTAACATGGTAAGTCAGACAATTCGGGTGGGGAAGAAATTTGCTATACACCTCCCAAAAAAAGTTGTGAACGAGTTAGGCATTAACGAGGGAGATATTCTCATCGCTCAAACAAAAAAAGATGAAATAATTCTCAGGCGTGTTGAATCGAAAATCAACCTCATTAAGCCGTGGAGTAAGATAAAACCAGAAGAGGTTGAGAAAGTTGGCGAGGAAATCACAGAGCAGTTACTCAAATAAGTTACTCCTTGATACAAGTTATTTATTGCCATTTGTTGGGATTGAAGTACTTGGGGTTAAAGAAGAAATCTGCTCTGAAATTCTAAAAAGGGAGCTATACTACCCTTCATCCCTTATTCCGGAACTTTCAGGCGTCATTATAAAAGAGGCTAAAAAGAATGGGCTGGATGAGGTGCCAGAAGAGGTAATTAACGCCTTTAATACGATAGTTTTTGGCAAAGATGTCCACATAATTTTATCCGAAGGTATTGATTTGAAAATAGCTTACGAACTTATCAAGCTGGGTTGGAGAGACCTCTTTGATGCTCTACTTTATGCAACTGCCATGAGGATAGAGATGCAAGTATTATCTCTGGATAAACAGTTTAAAGGCTTTCTAAAAGACCACGGATATAATTACGAGCTATTCGTTAGCCATAAAGAACTTTTTTGAGTTAATCTTATGCCCTGTGCCAATTTACGTTAAATGCATCAGCAATTCCTAAAATCCTCAAGCGATAATTATTCGTTCTTCTACAGAGCGTTATCTCCTCAAAACTTAATTATAAAATTTTTTAATATGTGAAAATGTGTACCGCTTTTATGCAACTTGAAATATATTTACACTAAAATCTCCCGATAGGCAGAAGAGGAAAAATGTTATTAATGTTCAAGTTCGGATTTTATTGACGGATGATCCCGGTGGAAAAATCAGTCTCAAATTTGATAGTGATACGAAAAAGACAAATGTTATTATTACAATAATAACAAAAATGAAATCATAGTTCTTTGATTGCTGAATTATGAGGGAGAGGAACATGAAGCAATTGAGGCAAATAAGTGAGGAAACATGGATATCCTTACTTCTGGTTATTGCGGTATTTTCAACAGAATTAGCGATTATGGTTGTGATAGAACTTATCGCTCCACAATTTCTCAGCATGTCCTCTTTATTAAGAATAATACTTGACGCAACCATACTTGTTCTTGTAATAGCTCCTATCGTCCTGATTCCAAAAAGAAGAGTGACAGAGGCTAAAAACAGATTGAGAAGAATTTTGGATGAAGCCGGAGATGGTTTGCTTGTAATAGATCGAAAGTACAATATAATCACTGCAAATCCACTTGCAGAGAAATTCCTGAAAATTCAACCTGAAAAATTTGCTGGAAAGAAATGTTTTGAGGTCATCAAAAGCAATCTCTGTCGGACTAATTCCTGCTGCATGAATAGAATACTTTCGGGAGAATCGTTAATAGTAAGTGAAAAGCAAATAGGAGACAGATGGATTCAGGATATAACCACACCTTACAGGGATTCAAGTGGCAATATACAGGGCTTAATCAAATCAATCAGGGACATAACCGCACAGAAGAATTCGGAGGAGAATATCAGAAGGTTAAACAGCATTCTGAAAGCGATAAGGGGTATCAACTCACTGATCACGAAGGAGTCGAATACAGATAAAATGCTTGCGAAATCCTGTGAGATTCTCAGAGAAGTGAGAGGTTATTTCCATATCGCCATAGCAGGTTATGATAATGGTATAAAAAAGATTGCAGAAAGCGGATTCGGAGGATTTTTCGGGATTGATGAGGACACCCCTCTCTGTATAGAGAGGGTTCTTCAAACCAGAAATCCTGTAATTTTTGATGACACAAAAAAGCACTGTGGTAAATGTCCCTATCACCTTGAGGAACATGATTATTCTGTCGCAATTATACCTTTCAATGCTCTGAACAGAATTCATTTTCTTGTGGTTTTTGCAGAAATAGCCCACTTTGATGGCGAGGAAATACAGCTGCTCAAAGAAGTAAGTAATGATATTGGCTTTGCGATAGATAAATATAAAGCAGAAAGTGATCTAAAGAAGACAGAGAGGGAGAAAGCTGCTATTCTGGACAGCATGACGGAAATAGTGACGTATAGGGACAGGACTATGAGAGTTTTATGGGCAAATAGAGCCGCCTGTGAGGCTCTTGGACTATCTCCTGACGAGCCAATCGGACGTTACTGTTATGAACTCTGGCATCAACGCAGCGAGCCATGTGAGAATTGCCTGCTCGAAGAGGTATTCAGAACAGGTCAACCACAGGATGCAGAAATAACTACTCCTGATGGAAGAGTCTGGTCTGTGAGAGGCTACCCTGTCATGGATGATAACGGTAATGTGATAGGTGGTGTTGAAGCCTCGCTGGATATAACTGAGAAAAAAGAGATGGATGAAAGATTAAAAACAATTCACGCACTTGGCCAGAGATTGGTACTATCCAGAGATATAGATGAAATTACCTGTACAGTTGTGAATGCTGTTCATCGTGTGCTTCAGATTCCGGTCTGCGGTCTATGGCTTCTCGACGAGAAAAGAGAGGTACTTGTCAGAAAAGCATACACCGGACTGGTTAATGAAGTACCTGCGATTCCCCTGAACAGTGAAAAAGGCATTACAAGGGCTGTAGCTGTCTCCGGAGAAGCGATATACTTGCCCGACGTTCGGAAAGATAGCAGATATATTGGCAGCGATTTTCCCTCAATTTCTGAACTATGTATTCCGCTTAGGGCTGGAGACAGAGTAATAGGGGTGCTAAACGTCGAAAGCGATAAGGTAGATGCGTTCAATGAATCAGATATGCAACTTCTGACAACTCTCGCTGATCAGGCTGCTATGGCAATACAGAACGCCCGCCTTTTCATGGAGATTGAGTCGTCTGAGAAACGGTATCGTGCTATCCTCGAGAACTCAGTTGATGCTATTATATCCATCGACCCTGAGCTGAAGATTGCAGCATGGAGTGTTGGTGCAGAGCGCATCTTCGGATACAGTAAAGAAGAGGTTACTGGAAAGTCTCTTGAGATTCTCTTTCCTGAAGATGGTGGAGAGTCTGCCATTAAATTGCTTAAAAAAGTTCGCAAGAAAGGATTTTTGCGGAACTTAGAGACGAAAAGGCGTGCCAGAGACGGGAGGATGGTGGATGTGGATATGACGATTACATATCTTGGACATGAACTGGGATACACTGCCATTCTGAGAGATGTTACAGAAAGGAAGAAAGCAGAACAGGCATTGATTGAAAGTGAGATAAGGTACAGAACAACCTTTGAGCATACGGGGACTGCAATGGCAATCCTCGAGGAGGACACAACAATTTCTCTCGTAAATGAAGAATTTGAGAGGCTTTCAGGCTACAAAAAAGAGGAAATAGAAGGAAAGATGAGCTGGACACAATTTATTCATCCTGATGACCTCGATAGATTGATGAGATATCATCATGCAAATATAGAGGGAAAAGAAGTACCCAAAAAACTTGAGTTCAGAGCTGTGGATAAGGGAGGAAGAATCAAAAATATCTTCCTCGTTGCAGAGGAAATACCGGGAACTAAAAAAATAGTGACTTCTTTCATTGATATAACCCGACTGAAGAAAGTTAATAAATTGCTGAAGGTGTCGACTGAAATCAATGAACTCGTGGCAAGGGAGAAAAACCCTGAAATCCTGCTAAAAACCGTCAGTCGAAAGCTTGTAACATTGTATGATTCTGCATTTACAGTTCTTAAGGAAGATGGAAACCTGATTCCCATTGAATTAGAAGGTATCGATTCTGAATGCATGGAAAGAGTTATTGAGCAATGTCCATCCATTTCTAAGGCTCTTAAGGAAGGTATGGTAGATTTAAAGGAAGGTGGTGAGATATGTAACGAGTGCTTGTCCGAGCCCCTCAGATATGTTCTGACAATACCTCTGAGACACGATAAACTGCATGGAGCTATAATAATTCACTCGAACTCAGACTTCAACGAGGATGAAATAGAGCTTCTTCAAAAACTCTCGAGTAACATAGCCTTCGCCCTGACAGCATATGAGGTTGAAGAAGACAGAAAGAGAGCATTTGACCAGCTCGCAACCAATTTGATGCAATTTGATCATTCTGCAGACAGACTGAGAAATCCGCTGGCGGCTATTATGGGTTCGATTGAACTTAAAGATGAGATCGGTGTTGACAGGGTAATAGACATTGTAAAAGAACATGCGAAAAGAATTAAAAAGGAACTTGACGAGATGAGGAAAGAAGAGATCAGAACCTATAAACTCACTGAAAAATTCAAACAACGCACATAATGCCCTGTCCGGGATGGAGATACAGTAACAAGAATATTCTTATAAGGTTAAACCCTGACTCAGAGTTATTCTGGTTTGGTAGCAGTTACAAGATTTATCAGGAAAGCTCTATTATTATAATGAGATTGAGAAGATTTAAGTATCATGTATCATATTTAAAGTAATGGCTCTGGCACTCGGGAGAATATTACTGCTTATGACTGTAGTTTTTACTATCGGGTTATTTGTACTTCCCCAGACAATAAACATTTTTGCAGGGGGACATACCTTTTACAGCTTCGAGGAGGGTGGTAACTGTATAAAGTGTCATGCAGACATCTTTGAGGAGTTAAAAGTTAGCGCTTATCATTCGACTGTAGATGGCACCTCGGGTGTCAGTGGAAGTGAGTGTCTCGGGTGCCACAGGGCAAATGTAACAATTACACATGGCAAGAAACATGCCGCAACTTTAATCTCTTGCACTGAATGCCATCTGAATTCTCTGTTCAACGCTCCAGTGGCAGGTGGATTTGGTCTTTCAGGTCTTGATAATGATACAGGTATCTACGAGATTCATTCAAGCCTTGTATATTATTCAGGACAGGATCCTCTTCTCCCCAATGAGTCTGAATCGTGTGTTGCATGCCACAGCAACATAAGGCTGGATATAGGATTTAACGTAAGTACCGGTGCAAGAATCATCGTCAATAACACTTACACGGGATTGGATTCTCAGTGGGAAGTCCAGGCAATGAATATGACAGAATTCAGGAGATACATAGAGGTGATAGATTGAAGGCAGCAATTCTGACAGTTTTCATCATATCCATCTCTGTGTTAATACTGTTCACATCAACCGATACAGTAACGATATTCTCAGGGAGCCACTACATGTCAGATATTTCGTCATCAGGAAATGACCTCTCCTGCATATGGTGTCATTCCTGGGTTCAGAATGAGCTGAACTACTCTTCTATTCATTCCAATTTTAAATGTGAGGAATGTCATAGAATGACGATAACGACCGATGGAAAAGTGATAAAATATGCAGTTCACAACTCTACAGGTATATTTCCGGGCAATCAGACACATGCTGCCTACACACCGAAGTGCATGGACTGTCATGGTGGTAATGGTATTTACTACAATGACACCTGGGTTGCAAAGCAGGCACCACCTGCCAAAGCTTTCAATGAGACAGACTATGGGAGCGATTATTCAGCACACAAAAGACTTGTTATTGATTCTTTGAGTCAGGGTATGTCTTTTGGGGAAAACGAAGCATGTATAGCCTGTCATACAAATTATTCTCTTGAATTTATATACATCAGACCCGAGTTTATTGATTTTAAAATCTTATCTGACTGGACACTCGACTCCATCAGTTACGGTAGCGATAATTCAACTCAAATTTTAAAGCCGGAGAGGGGGGCAAAACATGAGTTTAAAGCGTTTTATCAGATAGAGTGTGAGAACTGTCACTCAGATGTCTGGTGGACTATTAACCACACAGAAAACAGTCTCCTTAATACTGCTCCCGCCGCGTCTCATGCAATCTGGTGGTGGAATAATAACAGCGACCCCATGCACAATCCCCTCTACATCGGCACTGCCTATAATAATATCACTGATTACTGTCTGTCTTCCTGCCACAATCCAAAAATTACCAACGGTACAGCACCTCCGTCTTTATCAGATAAGGTCCATGTTGGGAGGCGTATCTCCTGTTACGATTGCCATACTTCGAGATTTAACTTCGAAGTTGAGAATAAGCCGGGCGGAAATACAACACCTGCGTGGAACAGTACTGCGCATCAGAACTTTGATGATCTGAACAAGGTTTTCTCTGCACCTCACTTGCTGCACGGTGACACCTGCGTAGCATGTAAGAGGGCTGGTTCTCCTCAGCCTGAAGTTCATTACAGAGCGTGGACTGAACCGAACAATACAATTTATGATGTCGGCAACGGGTATTATATCTAAACTGTGATTGTGTTACCACCAAGATACATGTAAACCATACCCAGATTGCCAGTAATCATCACATCTCCAGCATAATTTGCTGCTCTTCTTCCTGAAAGATGCATATTTGGGCCCGTGATAACTGAATCCCTCACCTCAACAACATCTCTCACAAATGCCCCATGTCCGCCATCATTGAAAACATCGTCATTTGAAATTTCACCTTTCAAAAATTGGGTAAGAAAGTTCTCAATCCCGTCCTCTCCTCTGGATTTCACGATACCTGTGTGATGCTCAAACAGGGAGTAAATGAAACCGTCTTTATCAACCACAGCCCCAACTGTATGTGAATTTCCGAAATTAATCAATAGAGCTGGAAATTCATCAACATCAAGCATGCAACCTGATATAGCCGCAAAAACAGTGTCTATCAGGTAAATTTCAATATTTTCAGCTTTCTCGAAACTCTCAACAATACTTCTCATTCTGCTGAACTCTTTAGGCACCTCAGATGAGAGAAACAGAAACGACCTGAGATTACCCTCCTTTTTCAGAATCTTCTCAAACATTTTGAATCTGAATCTTCTGTTGCTCTCGTGAGGAGAGAATCCGTGATCCTGAGCAGCAATAAGTAAGACTTCAGCTTTTTCTCCAAATTTTTCAAGAATGCTGCTGAAGAACTGGTAATCAAAATCTCTCAACTCGATTTCTGTGGCATTAACACAATCATTGGAATCCAAAATCTGAATTCCCATTTCTTTTACTTTCTCGAGGTTGTCCGAAAAAGTTAAAGCAGGTTTCTCATAAGCGTAGGCTTTTAAGCCAGCATTTATATGCTCAATAACAGCTTTTGTGTTTGCACCACCACCCATTGTGTATCCCGTGAACAGAATGTCTTCTCTTTTTGAGATGCATTCCCTTATTCTTTTTGCAACTATTTTTGGGGGAGAAGGCAGCACCATCTTGATACAATTCCTGATGTTTTCCTCTGATTTGTACAGCAAAAAATCCTGCGTTCCTGAGCCGATGTCGAGCGTGAGCAGGTTCATGGTGATTAGAGAGTGAAAAGCTTAATATTGTTTGTTGTGTTAATGGACTTTTTATCAGATTTCCAATTCTTTGTTTTTAAGTTGATATCTACTAAAATGCGAAACTATCTTCTTCCTAACTTCTTGAAGGCAATAAGCAGCCCAGTTAAAGCCGTAATTGTTATCATCCCCCCTATAATGGTAGTATAACTCTTCTCTGTCACAATAATTTTTAATTCCTCATTCATTGTAGTCTGATCACTTTCAATAGTAATTTTAAGTTTGTATTCACTTGGTATGGTGTCTTCCGGAATGTATGAGTTGATTTTTACTATTACATCTTCCCCTTCTTTAAGAGCTGGAATTTTTGAAGGGCGAACATCAATCCACCAGTTTGAAGGTGCGTTAGTACCTATATTGATATTAGTTAAAACTGTCCCCTCTCCAGCATTACTCAATATCATGTTGAATTCAGCTTTTTCTCCCGGCTCAGTTACAATTAGAGTATTAGACAAAACATTTTTAACCAATAACTACAAAATGGCTACATGGGACGAAAACCTGAAAAAGAAGTTGTTAAGTGGTTAACTGCAGAAGAACTGAATGAAGAAATCCGAAAAAAGAAG
>Ga0209426_1000300_pt1 | contig 60662 bp, 54 predicted proteins | sample Deesub1362B_J571_FD_187697 | JGI IMG/M metagenome (GOLD analysis project Ga0209426, IMG submission 187697) | Deep oceanic, basalt-hosted subsurface ecosystem from Juan de Fuca Ridge flank, Pacific Ocean, CORK Borehole 1362B_J2.571 (SPAdes)... ... | reverse complement strand
TGGCTCTGTGGGAGCGAGCCTGCTCGCGAAGGGGCCAGTGCGGACAACACAAAATCCTGGATCACCCTCTCCTTCACACCCAGCAAAAAAGCCAGTTTGCCAGCATGAACCAAGTGCAAAAAGCCCAGTCCTAGTGGCGCCGCATTCCGCGACCACCCACTTCAGCACTGTCCTTTCCCCTGAGTCTGCCGTCCCATGCGCCATGTCGTTCGCTCATCACGCTTCGTTTCGCTGTGCCTGCTGATCCTTGCCCCACTGTTTACCGAGACCAGCCACGCCAGCGAAGAGCGGCAGCTGGTGGCCGCCATCAACGATTACCGCGCCCATCCGCACCGCTGCGAACGTCGCCCTGCCCAGCGCCTGGCGCCACTGTCGCTGAAGTCGAATCTGGCGTTGCCGATCGGCTATGGCTACGGCGGTGGCTTGCGCGAGAGATTGAAGTCTTCGGGATATTCGGCGGTGGCGGTGCGCAGCATCCGCATCGTCGGTGCCGGGGATGCCGAGGAAGCCTTCGAACAGCTGCAAGACAGCCACTGCAGCGCCCTGCTCGACGCCCAGTACGCCGACATCGGCGTCAGCCGCGCCCGCGGTGAATGGCAAGTGGTGCTGGCGCAACCGGTGTTCGACAGTCGCGTCGGCGACAACCGCAGCGTCGGCAAAGCCTTGCTCGCCGAGGTCAACGCCGCCCGTGCACGCCCACGGATGTGTGGACGCCAGCGCTTCGCCGCCGCTCGCCCGCTCAGCTGGAACCCGGCGCTGGGAGCCGCCGCGCAAGGGCATAGCAAGGCCATGGCCTACGGCAACTATTTCGCCCACCGTGATCCGGACGGCGACATGCCGGCCGATCGCGCCCGGGCGGCAGGTTATCGGGGCCGGCAGATCGGCGAAAACATCGCCGCCGGCCAGAGTTCACCGGGCAAGGCGATGGCCGGATGGCTGGCCAGTCCCGGGCATTGTGCCAACCTGATGAACCCGATGTTCACCCAGGTCGGCGCGGGTTTTGCCAGCGAGGCGCGCAGCGATGAAGGGGTTTACTGGACGATGGTGTTTGGTGCGCCTTGATTCGCTGAGAGATTTTCAGTGAAGCTACTGGCCCCTTCGCGAGCAAGCTCGCTCCCACATTTTGCCCGGTGGAGGCTGAACCCATGTGGGAGCGAGCCTGCTCGCGAAGGGCCAGAACAGGCACCCTCCATCACTTGGGCCGCCGCACCGCCCGCAGCCGCCCACTCCCCCCGCCACCGCAGTAAAAGCGCTCGCCGTCATCCGCTTCCAGCCCGGAAACGCCTGTCCCCGCAGGCATCTTCAAACGCTCCAGGACCTCGCCATCTTGCGGATCAACCCGGCGCAGTTCACTTTCATCGCCCTCCCAGGTGCCATGCCATAACGCGCCGTCGACCCAGGTGACCCCGGTGACAAAGCGGTCTGAAACCAGCGTGCGCAAGACCGCGCCAGTCTCCGGATCGACCTGATAGATCTTGCGCTCGCGATACTGGCCGATCCACAGCGAGCCTTCGGCCCAGGCCATCCCCGAATCGTTGCCGCCGCCCGGCGCCGGTACGGTGTTCAGCACACGGCCGGTGGTCGGGTCGATTTTCTGGATACGGCTGTCGGCGATCTGGAACAGGTACTGGCCGTCGAACGCGGTGCCAGCGTCGGCACCGACCTTGAGCGTGCGCACGGTTTCGCCGCTGGCCGGGTCCAGCGCATTGAGCTGGCCGTCACTGGCGAACCACACGTGCTGGCCGTCGAAGGTCACGCCGTGGACACGTTCGACGCCGTCGAACGGGCCGTACTCACGAAGGATTTCTGCGTTTGCCTGTTTCATGCTGCCTTCCTCGTTGGTAGGAGTGTCCAGCCTAGCCATTGCCCAACGACACCGGGAGTAACAAGATCGTCGCGAAACCCGGCACCGGCGGCGTGGTCCAGCGCCGCGCACGACCCACACCGAACCCTTGCACTTTATCCGCCTGCGCCAGTGCTTCCAGTGAGCGCTGCACTTGCCGCTGACTGCAGCCCAACGCCAACGCCAGCGCCGAACTCGACCAGGCTTCGCCATCGGCGAGCAAGGCCAGCAGCGTCGCGTACTTGTCCTCGACCGGCAAAGTGAGCAACGCCACATCGTCGGCGACCAAGGCAAAACCGCGAGCCGTCGCGATGATCCGCGCCAGGGGCTGCAACGCCGAACGCAAACGACCGATCTCCACCCGCAGGCGTGCGCGATGGGATTCGTCGCTTAGTTTCAAGCGAAACGCCTGAGCGATCAGCGCCTCTCTCGACACATCTTCCGGCCACGCCTGAGCCAGCATTCGCAGCAGACTGAACAGCACCGGCCGCGTCGCCAGGGCCACGGTCATCCCCGCGCCGCGCACGCTGTAGCGACACGCATCGACCACCAGCGCCGGCGAGGCGAACAACGCTTCAACCTGCGCGAGCGTCACGGTCTGAGACCGGCCAGACACAATCAGTTGCGCCGCAGGTGCATCGAGCATTTGCAAGGCCTGTTCGGTCTCTGCGGTCAGCGCGGGAATAGCCGCTTGCTGCGCCGCCCGTTGTGCAAGCTCGAGCGCCGCCCGCGCGTTGTGCGCCTGCACCTGACGCAGCGCAATACCGGCCGTCATCAATCCATGAGCGGCCCGCAACGGCGGGGGCAACGCGGTGGGATCAAGTGCGGCGAGCAACGCCTGCGCCTCATCGAGCTGGCCGATCAGCAACAGCCGGCGGATTTGCAAATAGCGGGCATGCGCAGCGTTCAGTTGATCGCCGTGATCGAGCAAGAGCTGCCGCGCCGCCTCCAGCGCTTTCACCGGCCAGCCCAGATCCCGCGTCGCCAGCGCCACTTCGGCCTCGGCCACGACGCAGCGCGCTCGGGACAACGGCTCGTTGGCGCCGAACGCCTTGACCGCCCGCTGCAGCAGCACCTTGGCTCGGGACACATCACCGAGCTGCGCCATGGCGATGCCCCGTAGCGCCAACGCAGGCGGGTCTTCACGCAAGGCGACGAGCTTCAACGCGGCCAGCGGATCACCCACCGCGAGCGCACGGCCGGCAGCATTGATCAACGAGTCCATGACAGATCAGGCACAGTGAAAGTTTCCGGGACTGGATATCCCGGTTTAGTCCAGTTAGCGGACGGGCACCAGTACAGTGTGATGCGAGAAATGACAACGCAGTAGAAACAGTCGCGCCCTTCGATAAGAAAGGGCGCTGGAGTCTGGTGGAGTACTGCCGGGGTCAGACCGGAGAAATTGTCGCAAGCATTCCGATCAGAATGGTCAATGTCAGAAACCCACCGAGGAAAATCGCCATCTTGTTCATGCTGCTCTCCTTAATGTTGAGCTTGCGGTGCACCGGGCGCTTCGGGATGAAGGGCAGCCGCGGGTGACCGGATTGCCGGGCTATTCTGAGCGCCTGACTGAGCCGGTTACAGAGGCAGATCCAACAGAAAAATACGGATCAGATACCAAACTGATCTGTTCCGGACATGGCGTGATATTCAGACCGGCACACAAAGATTCGGGGGCACACCGCTTTGAACTAGAGTGATTGCCGTCGCGCGAAAAACAACAACAATTCCAGGAGTGGTCAATGTCCGAACTGAACCTGCACCCCAACGCCGCCGAATCCTTGAAGCGCTGGCACGAGATGATCCGCACCGGCAACCTCAAGGCCTTGCCCGAGCTGCTTGATCCGAATGCGCTGTTCCGCTCGCCCATGGCCCACTCGCCCTACCCCGGCGCACCTGTGGTGACGATGATCCTCAACACCGTGTTCAACGTGTTTGAAGATTTCAAATACCAGCGTGAACTGGCGACTGCCGATGGTTTGAATGTGGTGCTGGAGTTCAGTGCCAAGGTGGGGACGAAAGAGTTGAAGGGGATCGACATGATTCGCTTCGATGAGCGCGGGAAAATTATCGAGTTCGAGGTGATGGTGCTACCGTTGAGTGGGTTGCAGGCCCTCGGCGAGGAAATGGGACGGCGGTTGGGCGCCTACCTGGCAAACGCAAAACCTGTGTAGGCGCTGCCGCAGCCTGCGGCAACTCCTACAGCGGTTTTTTGGCAAAAAAAAGCCCACTGACCGTTACCGGTGCAGTGGGCTTTTGTGCATCTGGCGTGTGGTTACAGCGCCATGTCACGTGCAGCATTTTCCTTCGGTGCCTCAGCTTTCTCAGCTGCTGGTGCAGCCGGAGCAGCCTGACCGATCACCGGAGGCGTTGGCAGTTCGAGGATCTTGGCGGTGTACGCCCACTCTTGTGCCACTTTGGCCGGATCGTTGTTCAGCTGGGTGCCGTAGCTTGGAACGATCTGGTGCAGCTTGGCTTGCCACTCAGGGGTAGCGACTTTGTCCTTGAAGACTTTCTGCAGCACGCTCAGCATGATCGGTGCAGCAGTCGACGCGCCTGGCGATGCGCCCAGCAGACCGGCGATGGAGCCATCTTGTGCAGCAACGATTTCGGTGCCCAGTTTCAGCACGCCGCCAGCGGCTTCATCACGCTTGATGATCTGCACGCGTTGGCCGGCTTGCCACAGGCGCCAGTCTTCGGCTTTGGCGTTCGGGAAGTATTCCTTCAGCGCGTTCAGACGGTCTTCATCCGACAGCATCAGTTGCCCGGCCAGGTACTCGACCAGCGGGTATTCCTTGATGCCGACCTTGGTCATTGGCCAGATGTTGTGGGTGGTGGTGCTGGTCAGCAGGTCCAGGTACGAGCCTTCTTTGAGGAACTTGGTGCTGAAGGTCGCGAATGGGCCAAACAGGATGACGCGCTTGCCGTCCAGAACACGGGTGTCCAGGTGCGGAACCGACATCGGCGGTGCGCCAACCGAAGCTTTGCCGTAGGCCTTGGCCAGGTGCTGCTCGGCGATGGCCGGGTTATCGGTCACCAGGAACGAGCCGCCTACCGGGAAGCCAGCATATTCCTTGGCTTCAGGAATGCCCGACTTCTGCAGCAGGTGCAGAGCGCCGCCACCAGCGCCGATGAACACGAACTTGGCATCGGTTTCGGTTTTGGTGCCGTCTTTCAGGTTTTTGTAGCTGACGCGCCAGGTGCCATCGGCGTTCTTGGTGATGTCTTCGACTTCACTCGACAGCTTCAGGTCGAAGTTAGGCTTGGTCTGCAGGTAACCGGCGAACTGGCGGGTGATTTCGCCGAAGTTCATGTCGGTACCCAGCGGGCTCCAGGTGGCCGCGATTTTCTGGTTCGGGTCACGCCCTTCCATCATCAGCGGGACCCACTTCTTGATCACAGCCGGGTCTTCGGAGTACTGCATGCCGGCGAACAGCGGGCTCGCCTGCAGGGCTTCGTAGCGCTTTTTCAGGAACTTGATGTTGTCGTCACCCCACACGAAGCTCATGTGCGGCGTGGTGTTGATGAACGAGCGAGGGTTCTTCAGAACGCCTTGCTGAACCTGCCAGGCCCAGAACTGACGGGAGACCTGGAACGCTTCGTTGATCTCGACGGCTTTCGGGATCGTCACGTTGCCTTTGTCGTCTTCCGGGGTGTAGTTCAGCTCGGCGAGCGCCGAATGACCAGTACCGGCGTTGTTCCAGCCGTTGGAGCTTTCCAGGGCGACGCCATCGAGGCGCTCGACCATTTCCATCGACCAGCTTGGCTCCAGCTCATTGATCCACACACCCAGGGTGATGCTCATGATGCCGCCGCCGATCAACAGAACGTCGACTTTCTTTGCTTCTGCAGCATTGGCGGACGACATCCCCATCGCCAAAGCCAGCCCGAGCAAGGCTGTGTTCACTTTCTTAAACATCTGTTGCACCTATGATAAAACGCCTTCCGCCCGCCGCTGTTGTGGGTATGAGGGCCTTTTGTCGCGACACTCAGGCCAGGGTCGCGGGCACCTTCACACTGCAATGTTGACGGGTGGGCACACAAGGCCGACGTACCGCATCGACCTCAGTTAATGTCCCTTCTGAACTGACTTTTTATCATTATTGGCTTCAGCTACTTGAGCGACAGGGAGTCCGTCAGCCTGCCAAAAAGGCAGGCCAACCGAATTAGGTCAAACCAAGTTGGCGCGAAGAATATCACGTCAGGGCAAACCCGCGCGTCTGTTCCCGATTTGAGAGTCTTTTTCCGCTCTGGGCGTTATCGGCCGGTTTGGGCTGAACATGATCCCATGGAGCTGTGACTGAGGCCTGCAATCCTTTCCATGACCGCGCAACCAGCGGCTGACCGTCTATGACCATTGTTCGATCAATCTGAAACCTGCTAAGTTGTACGATGACTGACGAGCGTAATTAACGCGATCAGTTAAACCCATAACAACAAGGAAACAGTCCCATGACCAAAACCCGACTCCTGATCGGATTTCTCTGTGCACTCAACAGTTATGCCATGGCTGCCCCTGCTCCGGCAGAACAAGACGTAGCCCAGGCAGTCGATCATCTTACCCAGGCGATGCTGCACAAAAATATCCCTGAGTTGAGCGCCCTGACGGCAGACAACCTGACCTACGGCCACTCCAGCGGCAAGATCCAGGACAAGAAAGCGTTCATCGCCGACATCGAAACCGGCAAAAGTGCATTCAAGACACTCGAAATGCAGAACCAGACCATCACCCTTTCCGGTGACACGGCACTGGTGCGTCATCACTTTTCGGCGCAGGCCATCAAAGGCACCGAGATCGTGCCGACCGAAATCGAGAACTTCCAGATCTGGCAGAAGCAGGCTGGGAGGTGGTTGCTGGTGGGGCGTCAGGCGTACAAGTTCTGATTGATTCGAACAGCTCTGCCATTAGAAGAAGGCAGAGCTATTCACTGGCCATGAATCAGACGTCATTTGCTCCACATCCAGTTTCATTTGCGTCTCCCCTTTCCCCCTCTCCCTGATATGCTTCACCGCATTACCGTATGAGCTCAATCTTCTTGGAGTAATCAATGCCTCGCTTACGCGTCAAGCACTTTGGCCCTATCCGTGATGGTGTAAAAAACGATGGTTGGATAGAGTTCAAGCGCGTGACCGTGTTCGTGGGTAATCAGGGCTCAGGGAAAAGCACGTTAGCCAAGCTCTTTTCGACTTTCTCGTGGATTGAAAAAGCGCTGGTTCGAGGGGATTACGATAAAAAATGGTTTGAGGAAAAGGATCGACTCACCAAACCGTTTCTAACCTATCATCGGCTCGAAAACTACGTTTCGTCTGGTCAGAAAAACGAAACAGAAATCGACTATGAAGGCGATGCCTTCACGATCAAATATGTTCATGGCCGTATGCATATCAGTCCATCCAAGGCAGAGGAATATCACCTGCCTCAGATCATGTACGTGCCTGCCGAGCGTAATTTCATTTCCTACGTCAGGCATACGGAGGAACTGCGACTTTCTTCTGAGTCGCTCAAAGAGTTTCTTACCGAATTCAACTACGCCAAAGAAAACATGAAGGGATCTCTTGCACTCCCTATCAATAATGCTGATCTCGAATACGACCCGCTTACGAACACACTAAGCATTCGAGAGCCTGGGTACCAGCTGGAGTTGGCTGACGCCTCAAGTGGTTTCCAGTCTGCTGTTCCCCTCCACCTTGTGAGCCAATATTTGGTCAACAGGGTGAAAGAACCCATAGAGAACCGCCAAGAGTCGATGAGCACCAAGGAGCTGGAACGTTTCAGGAAAGAAGCAGAAAAGTACTTCTCTGAATCTCTGACCATAGAGCAACGGCGTGCATTTATTTCGACCTTGTCGACACGGTTCAACAAAACGGCTTTTATCAATATTGTCGAAGAACCAGAGCAAAACCTTTTTCCTCTATCGCAATGGGGTGTTTTACAGAGCCTTCTGCAGTTCAATAATCAAGAAAACAAAAACCGCCTAGTATTGACAACGCATAGCCCATATGTGGTGAATTACTTGACGATTGCAGTACAAGGAAAACAGCTCCACGACAAAATTCTCAAGAAAAGTCGTCATGACGATCTTGGACTCAAGCTAGCCAACGTGATCCCCTTGAAAGCCTTGCTGGACGCCGATGATTTGGCGATCTACCAAGCCGATGAAAAGACGGGAAGCATTGCAAAACTGCCGATGGCTGAAGGTATTCCTTCTGATAGCAATTATCTCAACGAGTCGCTTCGCGAAGGGAATGACATGTTTGATCGTCTCCTGGATATCGAGGAGGAGCTGGAGGCGTGAATTTTCTCGATACCGCCTGCCAGAAAGGCCCTTTCGACGATCTAGAGTTTGGCCTTTGTGACGATCAATCCTCACCCGTTGCCTATGTGGATACCGCTGAAAAAAACAAATGGCTCGCCACCGTCAGCAACCCCAAAGAGAGGGATGTCATTTTCACTGCAATTGACAAGTGTGTAATCAAGGATGGTGACGCGAGAGGCAGGCCACGATGCGACTGTATGCTGACAGTCGGTTCAGAGTTGTACCTGATCGAGTTGAAAGAGCGGGACAAGGCAGGCTGGCAGAGCGTTGCAGCCGAACAATTGGAATCTACTATAAAGCTCATGTCCGAAAGCCACGGCGTCGAATTCCTGAAGGAATACAACCCGAAAAAGGCCTATATCTGCAATAGAAACAAGCATCCTTTCTTCAAGCCAGAATTCAACATGAAGAAACGTTTTTACGACGAGTATCAGTTCAGACTTTATGTCCAGACGCTCGTAAAAATTCCTTGAGTAGTGTCAAGGCTCCTCATTAATTTAACGTTCATTCCCCTCACAACCGAAACCGATCCACCGACTGCGCCAGCCGCCCCGCCAGACTCGACAGCTCGTCCGTGGTGTTGGCCGTCTGCCCGATCACTTTGCTGTTGCCTTCGGACATCCCGGCGATCATTTCCACCTGATGGGCAATTTCGTTGCTGGCCTGGCTTTGCTCGCCGATGGTGCGGGTGATGTCATTGACCAGTTGCGTGGTGCTGAGGGTGGCGTCGAGGATCTCGCGGATCGCCCGCTCGACTTCAGCCGTGACCGCCATGCCTTTGTCCACCTGAGCCACGCCGGCCTCCATGCTGCTGACCGCTTCGCGGGTACTGTTCTGGATGCGCGCGACCATCGCCGCGATTTCCTGGGTTGAGGCGCTGGTCCGCGCGGCCAGACTGCGCACTTCGTCGGCGACCACGGCGAAGCCCCGGCCCTGCTCGCCGGCCCGCGCCGCTTCGATGGCGGCGTTGAGTGCCAGCAGGTTGGTCTGGTCGGCGATGCTCTTGATCACCTGAATGATGTTGAAGATGCCTTCGGATTCCTGATCCAGCGTGCGGATCACCTGTGCCGACTGCTGCGCCGAGCGGGCGATGTCGTCCATGTCGCTGACCACCTGATGGATCACCTGTCCGCCGCTCTTGGCCAGCGACTCGGCCTGATTGGCCATGCCCAGTGCGCGTTCGGCATGGCGGGTGATTTCCTCGATGCTGGCGGTCATCTGGCTCGCGGCAGCGGCCATGGTGCCGGCGGCGGTGCTTTGCTGCTGACTGCTGTCGGCGACCTGATGGCAGCCGTGGCTCAACTGCTCGCTCATGCCACTGACGCCATGCGCGTTGCGGCGCACCACGTCGATCATGTCGCGCAGATCGCGCTGCATGGTCGCCAGGCTGCGGATCAGCGTGCTGGCTTCATCCTTGCCAGCCGGTTCGCTGATCGGCTCGCTGAGGTTGCCATGCGCAATGCTTTGGGCGATGTGGTTGGCGGACTTCAGCGGCCCCATGATGCTGCGGGTCACCCAACGCCCTTGCGCCAGCAATAGCAACAGGCTGGCGAGCAGCACCACGCCGAGGGCGATGTTGGCATTTCGAATGGCGCTGTCGGTGGCTTTGCTGGTGTCCCGGGTATTGCTTTCAATCAGCTCACTGAGCGCGGCCATCTGCGCTTCGAGCTGACTGAACGCAGCATTGAACGTGCCGAGCTCCCGCTGTGCGCTGTCCGGATTGTCCAGTGCCAGGCGGACAATGCGCTCGGCCGCCTCGATGTAGGTGTCCAGGCTGGGCTTGATCTGTTCGAGCGCGGTCTTGATTGTCGGGTTGACCGGCAGTTTGAGGTTTTCATCCAGCACTTCGCGAAAATGGCTCGCGTGCTCGTTGATCGAATCCCGCACTTCGGCGGCCGTGCCGGTACTTTTGCCCAGGCCCACCAGCATCGCCGAGTACACGTCAGCCCGCAGTGCATCGTGCATCATGTCGGCTTCCATGTGATTGCGCAGCGCAGTCATGCTCACCGCGTTGTCGTCTACCGCCGCGGACATCCGCGTATTCCCCACATAGCTGACCAGACTCACGATCAGCGCTGTCAGCAGGCTGGTTGCTATCAGCAACAGCAAACGCAATTTGATCGACACGGTGGGTTCCTCCTGAGGCGCGCCGAATGCACCTGTCAGGAGTTCAGTTAAGCTTATTTGTGCAGATGTGCCGCTTCAGAGCGTTTCAGCAAGTATCCGCGTGTTTGAACGGAACTCCGGCAAAGGTCGCACCTCTGAGATTATGTAGTCTTCCTTTTTGCTTCGCGCTTGTGGAGGAACACCGTCATGCGCAAGTTAGTGCTCGTTTCTTCTCTCCTGCTGTGCCTCCCTGTCGGCTCGGCCCTGGCCCGTGTCGATGCCGGCGATGTCGCCACTTCGGCGGGTGTTTCCGCGTCGCTTTACTCGACCTTCAAGGATCACAAAATGGTGATCCCGGCGCGCGATGACCTGTCAGCGTTCGTGGCCAGCGGCGGTGCCATACGAGGGGTCTATCTGGAGTCGGTGCTTCAACAGGTCCGGCACGACAACCCCGGTCTCAACGCCAGCGATGAAGACCTTGCCAACGCGATTCTGGTGCATTACGAAGGCCTGAATCAGTAGTTGTCACGGAGGCAGCGGCCGATGGATGGCAGCTGAAGGCACATAGGCAAAACAGTCCGACGGCCTCTATGATGGAGGCCATGACGACTCTTGCGCCGCCTGCGCCTCTGCGCTCACCCTGCCCGCCCGGCGCCTGCGATTGCGGGCGCGAATCGTTGCTGGAAAATCCCGGCAGCGATCTGCGTATCCTGCGCCTGACTCGCGACCAGGAAAAAATCCTGCTCGCCCGCCTGGAACAACTCAAAGACCTCGCCGACCTGCGCCATCTGCAAGATCGCATGCACGAACAATTGGGCCTGCGAGTTGAAGTTGCTCCGGGCTTTCATGAAGTGCGCACCATGCTCGGCATCGAGATTCAGATCGAAGCGCTGCCGGGTCTGTGCCGCAAGACGCGCAAAGCGATTCCGGCGGCCATTCGTCGAGGCCTGAGCAACCACCCTGAAATCGCTTTCGAACTCCTCAACGCCCACGACTTGCTGCGCGACACTTGATCATCTTTTCATGCCAACCCGCTTGCGCATCTCTGCAGTGATGCTCTGGCGGGTTTTCTTCATGTCGGCCCACGGCGCGTCGCCGACCTCGTTCAGGCGCTCATGGACATTGCTGATGTTCCACTGATTGCCACCCTTGATCTGCGCCACCTCTTCGCGAAACAGCGGCACCGACACCGGCAGCCCCTCGCGGGTGCGCGCCGCGTAGGCACAAATAGTGGTGGCACCCAAACCGTTGCGCAGGTAATCGATGAAGATTCGTCCAACCCGGTTTTTCGTCCCGGACACCGCGGAAAACCGTTCCGGCAACAAGTTCGCCATATGACTGACAATCGCATGGCTGAAATCCTTGACCTCGTCCCAGCCGTGCTTGCGGGTCAATGGCACCACCAGGTGAATGCCTTTGCCCCCGCTGGTCTTGAGAAACGCCTTGAGCCCCAGTTCATCGAGCACGGTCAGAGTCAGCGCAGTGGCTTCGACCATGCTTTTCCATGGGAGCGCGGGATCCGGGTCAAGATCGAGGACAAAGCGGTCAGGCTTGTCCAGATCGACGGTGGTGGCGTTCCAGGTGTGCAACTCGACCGTGCTCATCTGCACGGCGCCGATCAAGGCTTCGGCGTTGTTGATCAGCATCACCGGCTGACCGGTGACCTCCTTGTCCAGCGTGGTGATGCCGGGAATCGCCAGACGCTCGGCGTTTTTCTGGAAGAACAGTTCGCCGGCGATACCGTCCGGCGCACGCACCAGTGCCACTGGACGATCCTTGAGCTGCGGCAGGATCCACTCGGCGACGCTGGCGTAATACTCGGCCAGTTGCATCTTGGTGGTGCCACTGACCGCATCGATTACCCGGTCGGGGTGGGTGATGCGCACCTTGCCGCTGGCGAGGCCCAGTTGTGACGGTGCTGCTTCAGCCTTTTTCTTTGCCGGTGCAGCCTTTTTCGATGGGGTGGCTTTCGCTGAAGTCTTCACGGGTTTCGCGCGCTCCTCGGTAATTGCCTTGGCCGGTTTGTCATTGCGCAGACCATGGAACACGGCATGGCGCACCGAGCCGTCCTTGGTCATTTCGGCGAATGCCACTTCCGCCAACAGATTCGGTTTGAGCCAGTGCACACCCTTGGCGTCGAAGCCGCTTGGCGGGTTGACCACGGCAGCCTTCTTCACCTGCAACGGCTTGAGTTGGGCAAGGATGCTTTTCAGGGTGGTGTCGTTGAACCCGGTGCCGACCTTGCCGGCGTAACGCAATTCGCCACTGTCGCGGTCATGCAAACCCAGCAGCAAGGCGCCGAAGGCACTGCGCGCGCCCTTCGGATCGGTATAGCCGACAACCACGAATTCCTGACGATGCTTGCACTTGAGCTTGATCCAGTCGCTGCTGCGCCGCGATACGTAAGGCGAACCCAGGCGCTTGCCGATCAGTCCTTCCATTTGCATCTGGCAGGCGCTGTTGAGCAGCGCGTCCGGGGTTTCGTCGAAGGCTTCGGAGAAGCGCAGCAAGGGCTGCTGATGCCCAGCGAGCACTGTGGACAGCGCGGCGCGGCGCTCCTCGACCGGCACTTCGCGCAGGTCGACGCCGTTGAGGTAGGGCAAGTCGAACAGGTAATAGACGATGTTGCCGCTGCTTCCAGCTTCGAATGCATTCTGCAGTGCCTGAAAGTCCGGCACACCGTGTTCGTTGGCGACTACCATTTCGCCGTCCAGCCACGCCGATTCCAGGCCCAGCCCGGCCAGAGCCTGCGCCTGTTGCGGCAGTTTGTGCGTCCAGTCATGGCCATTGCGGGTAAACAGCTGCACCTGATCATGATCGATGCGCGCCAGAATCCGGTAACCGTCGAACTTTAATAGGCACCTGCCGGCCTGTTGCGATCTAAGCTCAATGGGATGGGGTCTCCTCAAATGATTCACACTCAGTGATCGGTGGCTTTCATGATGGTTAAAACTGGTGCGTTGCCCGACCTCGTCATCGTTGATCCTCATCGCATGCTCCCTAGGTTTTGGGCAACCGTGTGGTCCCTGAGTAATCAAGGACATGCCCTAGCGGAGAACACCCGTAAGACAACCCTGCGTCACATAGATGTTTTCTACTCTTTCTGTGATGACCGGTACGGGGTTGATTCGTTCGATTCAGCTGTGAGTAGCCGTGATGCGGCCAGAACGCAGGAGTTGGTGGAGGCGTTTTATCTGAATCTGACATCCGCCAAAAACTACTCAACAACGGCTGTTCAGCGATGGGATGCTGTCAGAAGGTTCATGGTGCACCTGGCCTCTCATCGATCAGCTTCGTGCGAAGCATGGCGTTCTCTTCGATCGACCTTGTCTGCGATGGGAAGGATGAGAAAGCCTCAGAGGGGGCGGGTAAGGTTTATCCGCTCGATTCCAGCGAGCACATTGTTTGATCTGCTTGAGGTTGGAAATCCTGCTTCAGATCGAAACCCCTTCCAAGGTGTGCGCATTAAGAACAGGAATTGGCTGATCCTTAACATGCTTCTGCTGGTAGGACTCAGGCGCAGCGAGTTGATGCTGCTGACTTGTGATGCTCTCAAATCTGACGTAGATACGAAGTCTCAAGAGGTTGTGTATTGGCTGGACGTTACGGCCGGGACAGAATCTGAAACCCGATCTACTGCCCCAAGCATGAAAACTGAGCAGGCACATAGGCAAGTACCAATTTCGCCGGAACTTGCAAACCTTTATCAACAGTACATAGCCGAGAGCAGATACGACTCGTCAGAGCACGGCTACGCTTTTACAGCGGCTACAGGAGCTCCTCTATCTGCTGAGGCTGTAACCAAGATTTTCCACGCACTGTCAGGCGCAATCTCACCCAAGGCATTAAAAAAATTCAGTGATCGCACAGGCGGAAAGGCACATATATCCCCCCATGATCTTCGGCATACCTGCGCAACAGCATATTACGCGACGTTCATGGATTGTGAACAAGACAGGGAACTTACGTTCCAGCGTATGCGTGCATTTTTTGGCTGGTCCGTAAATTCGGCTATGCCAGAGCATTATGCCCGCGCAGCAATTCAAGAAGATCTCATGCAGGCGTGGGGTCGGCTATTTGACTTAAAAATAAGCGCGTTGCGAGATATTCAACATGAGAGCATATAAGGGTAAGAGCGCTTCAACTACCGTAAATTGTGCGGGAAGTAGTGCTGAAACTTTTATTCTCGAATGGGCCTGGCCACTGCCGCCAGCAATTATTTCTCTTTACGATAAGTACACTGATGTTACTTATGTGGTTGAGGCTGACGAAAATGAGTGGAAGTTCAGTTATAAAGGGGGTGCTGAATCGATTTCATTCGCGAGCGGCTCCGCGGGCGCTTTGCAGAGAAGGCTAGCAATGTTGACGTCTGGGCATCAAAGTCCTAGTAGTCTTCATCGTGCTGCAAGGTTATTGGTCCGCAAATGGGAGAGTGTTTGTACGCTGGTTACGACCCCTGCGGAAGAGCTAAGAAATGCTTGGAATGAGCATGTCACAGACTCATCTTTTTCAGGTGTTATGAAACGTCTCCTTAAAATGGCTTGCGATGCTGAGGTGGGGCATTGGAATGGGAGGGCCCTAAGTCTAGTTCGTAGCTTGAATACCCATGCAAATGCAGGAATGGCACGCAGGAAGAACACCCTTATAAGTCGGGAAGAACTTGTAAATATAAGCTTGCAGGCAGATATTGTAAGATCATTAGATGCAGAAGCATGGAGTGCTGAAGTCGAAAATGAATATTTAGAAGGGGCGGCCGCTTTGGTGTTTATATATCAACACGGTGTTCGACCTGTGCAGGTGTTGTGCTTGGATACTGAGCATGTAAGATTTTTTAAGGATGCAAATGATGAAAGTGCTTGCATTGTTTCGTTTCACGCAGCCAAGCAGCGTGATGAGCAGCAATTTGAAATTGTTCGTCAGGTTAAACCAGAGTGGGTCCAGATAGTAAAAAGACTGTGGGAGTCTGCAAAAGCTGCAGGCAGAAAACGACTATTCGAAGCAACCAACTCTACGGCTCTTTGGGCGGAAGCCAAGGCTTTCTGCCGGCGTTATGGAGTTAACCTGGATTGTACCGCTCCACAGTTGCGTCATACTGCAGCGCAGTCATTGGCAGATGCCGGGCATAGTCGCGAAAGCATTTGTAAGTTCTTAGGTCATGTCTATACGGGTACTTCTGGAGCTTATATACACGCTAGCATGCAACAAGCCGACCTCGTCAATTCGGCGCTTGGGGCATCTAAGTTGTATGCGAAACTCCAAAGCATTGCTTCAGGTAGATTTGCTTCTCTTGAGGAAATTCTAAACGCGCAAGAAGATCAGCAGATAGGAGCTGTCGTAGGCAATTCCCTCATTGCAGGAGTAGGGCTATGTCAGACAGGTCAGAGCCATTGTGCCTATAATCCAGTAACGTCTTGTTATGGATGTGCAAAGTTTATGCCCTCTTTGCAAAAGGAACCTCATCTGCAGGCCGTTGACGGCATGCGACAACAGGTTAGGAGGTTTTTGGACATTGGTATCAGTGCGGAAAGCCCAGCTTATCTCCAGCTCACTCGTGCGCTCTCAGGAGCTCAGCAAATTTTAGACAATATCGATCAGATTGCGGGGGCGAAGTAAAATGGCCGTGATTGAATCTCCGTCCAATGAGCCATCGGCGAAATATCTATTTGAGAAGTTTGTCACCAGTGTGCGCAGAGCTGTTGAGGCAAAAGGAGTAATCTGGGACATTCCTCTGAATGACTGTGGCCAACCGATAAAAGGTACAGATTGGGATCTTCGAATCCTTAACGATAGTCACGACAGGCATGCATATGGTACAGGGGGCTTCGGAGTAGATATAGAAACTCATCAACTGGCCCTAACCGCAGGCTGGCCTGAAGCACGCCTTCCAGCCAGTCGAGTGCTTCCAACAATAGTCCAAGACTTCATCAAGGCTATAATCGGGAGTATTTGCTTGAGTGGTCGCACAGCGGATTGCGCGCAAGTAGTAGCTAAGGCAGCAAGGCGACTATTCTCAAGTACCGTACTAACTCCATATGAGATCTCACGAGAAAATTTTGAAGCGCTACTATCTATTAAGTCGTGGAGTGAAAAGGCCTCGCGGGATATAGCTACTGTGGCCAAGATTATTGATGAAAACATGATCTCAAACTTCTGTCCTGTTCGCCCAACGGTAAAGCGAGATCGAAGGCCAGGGCTTTTAGCCGGCTACCTGGTACGAAAAGATGCATCCAAGCTTCCTGAGGCAGACTCGCTATTCGAGTTGACTAGAATCGTGTTTTGTGAGCGCGCAAGAACATATAATGATTTAATTTATTTTTTAGTTATCAGGATATTAATACTTACGGGTTTGCGTATTAATGAGGTGTTAACGCTGCCTGAAGACTGCCTGACATGGGTCGAGCATGTAGATGTGGTCACCAATAAAAGCGCATCCGATATCGGCGGGGTAGGACGTTCTTTGAGATTGCGCTATTATTCAGAGAAAAAACGAAACAAAACTCCTGGCACTCTGATTGAAAGTTTTTATTTTGTGCCAAAAAGATTTGAGCAGCTCATTGAAAGCACGATACTGGAAGCGAGGCTTGCTACGAAGCCATTTAGGGGGGTTCTGGAAAATCAATATCTAAATCAGTCTCAAACGTTCGGATCTGACCTGCGAATATTTAGAACGGATTCAGGAGGTACTGTAGGGACATGGCAACGGCTATTTCTTACTGCCGGGTGTATTAAGAAATGGCCTTTGTCGAGCGCCGCTGTTTCTGGTGATTCAGTTATTACCACGCCGCGCGAGCTTAGAATGTACACTTCGCTTGGTATGGTGAAAGGTAATGGTTCACTTTCCTTCTTTAAGAAGTATGGCTCAACTTCGGAAATGAAGAAATTGTCTATCAAACCTCATTCGTTGCGACACTTGATGAATACTGAGTTGTTTCGCCAGAACGTTTCAGATACAGTCATCACACATCAGTTTGGCCGAGTGTCAGTAGCACAGAGTTATGAGTACGATCATCGTAGCCTTGCTGAAAAACTCAAATTCGTCGAACTGCCCACTGTAGCGCAGCAGTTTATTCCCGCAGGTAGCACTCACGAATTAGTGGCAAAAATGGTCGTGAGCGGCATAGCTGTTAGTAGCCATATCGGAGAATCTTTCAAGAGAATTCAACTAGAACATGGTGATGAGGCAGCGTTTGCATACCTCGCAGCCAACTCAGATGGATTTCATGTAACTCCTTACGGCTTCTGCACCAACAGCTTCTCCCTTAATCCTTGCTCGAGACATCTCAAGTGTTTCGATGGATGCAGGCATTTTGCAGCAAGTGGCTTGCCCCATCATCGGCAGACGTTGATTGATTTGAAAGAAAGTCTAGTGATTATGCGCTGCTCTGCTGAGGGCAAGCCGGTGAGAACAACAGGTCGAGCGAATCAAATTGCGCATGCATCCAAACTCATTGATGGTGTGCAAAAAGCAATTGAAGCTCAGCCATATGAAACAATTTATCCCGATGGAGTCGATTACTCAAGACTTGACAAAAAGGACATCTTCTCATGAGAACCTTGCTGGATCCTTCAAATGTTGAATTGAAAAAAGTTCTTGATCAGTTGGCGCTAGAGGACGTCGATATTACGGCGCGGGCAATCGCTCGCCACCATTCGCTGCTCAAAAACGCCTCGGCATTTACACGCAACCCTGCACGAATGAAACTCATTGTCGAAAGTCGCCAAAAACAACTTGAAGCGCGGGCTGCGGCAGCGAGTTTATCTTCTTTCGACGTACACGACAAAAAATCGCAGCGCTTAAACAGAGACAATGAAGTACTGGTACTTAAATTAAAGAGGCTGATAGCTGCGCATGCAGGTCTTATTCGCGCAGTACAATTAGCTGGTGGTATGAGCGCACTCGAACGATTCTGGAAGGAATACAAAGAGGTAGGTGATGCTGTACAAATTCTTGATGCTGCTCCTGCAAAGGCGATGGTTGTCGACATCAAATGATTTGGTGCTGTCGCATTCAGTTTACGGTTGGTGCAGTCTGTTGCTGCACCGAGTCCATATCGCCCCGGATGATTGCCTAAACGAATCTATATTCCATCAAGATGATTTTTTCGATACTCTTCATGACGGGCCATGAGTTGTCGCGCACGCTTTTCCTCTTCGGGGCTTGGATCAGGAAGATTCATCAGAACTGGCTCCCATCGTTTCATTATTCCAGCAAACGAAACCTCGTCAGTCATTCCTTTTTCCATTTGAGGCGCTAAAAGCTCTAGCAACTCAGGGCTCAAATCTTTTTTCTCAAAAAGACGCTTCATCAACCAAAGATAAATATCCACCAATTCTAAACCAGCACTCATATCGCCAGGGGTGCACGTGATAGGAATGTCGGGGATGTTGGATAGATCCATTTTAGGCAGGCCCGGCCCAACTTCCCATGGCCCACCCTTATCTTTCGCGCTCCTATAAAAGTTAGCGACCCATTCTTGAGCGCGATTAAACTCACCTTGCCTGTCAACCACGATTGCAGCGGCATCCCCTCCGCCGACTTTCAGTCTGAGTGCAATACCATGCATGACTGACTGGAAGCCGATTAAATTAGGAGATATTTGAAGGCGATCATTGTTGCTGTATATGTTGTAATGGATTTCATCAGGATGCTTGCAGGCCCATGTAAGAGCATCTCGTATTATTTCGCGACTTCTAGGGTCGGGAAGATAGTCAATCCGACACAGCAGCGTGTTACATACCTCTTGCAATATAGTATTTGCTTTTTCGGTCTTTTTCTCGATTCGAGCCTTCCTGGCTAGTTTAATCAAATCCTCATCAAATAGGTATGCAAGCTTCGCTAATACTACGAAACGTAAAGGAGTCCAATATGCTGACCATGGAACTGCCTTGTTGAGCCCCTGATCAAAGAGCTGGTCAAAAAAACTTATCAAAGCATGATCAGGTTTGGATATCCGATAAATATCTATGGTCAAGTCTAGCTTTGCTTGCAATGCCGAGAGTTCAGAGGCAATACTGGTCAGTCGCCCCATGCCCAACTCACTTGAGTGCAATCTTGCAACGCCAAAGCGTTCGCGTAGTTCTTGAATTTCATCATTAGCGACCTCATCCACATTGTGCGGCGAGGACAGTACACCATAGTATAAAATCGGCTGCTGCGGGTCGAACAGATTCAGACCCGTTTGCCCACTCTCATCTACATAAAAATACATAAATCTATTCCTTGTGCGGCGTGTCAGTGGTAGTAGTGATTCCCTTCACGCATGCCGGGATATCTGTTTCATTCTAGACGTGAACCACCATTTGACAGAGCATCATCATTCCGGTCAGGAAGGTCTACGCATGCAGGCGGTAGGGCGTCACCGCAGTGTAGGATGCTTCGATCATAGGATTTGGGAACCGCGGTTGCTCTGGGAGCACTGAAACCCGCATGGGGGATGTCATGCGCCTAGCTTGTAAAGGCTTCGCGGGGGGCTAATGGCGGAAATTAAGCCACGCTACCATCGATGTCGCGCTCAAGACCTGTCTGCCGATCGCCTAAGCCAACCATGGAGTAATGCCGCATGCCGACACCTGTAGGTCGAACCGAAACGGAGGTTCTAGCTGATCTTGTGCAGCTAACTGCCTCACCTGGCTACGTTCATGCGATTGCCTTCATATGTCACCGGGACAACCTGGTCCTGTACCGCGATGAGCTGAACCCGAAGGATATGGCTCATCTGTTCACCAACGACCGATTATTGAGGACTGAGATCACGACTTTGCTTGGGTTGATGGTCCGCCAGGCTTTGGACATGAGCGTGCCCACCGTAGAGGTCCTGGGATATTTGGTAGAACGCACCGACACGCTGATGTTGGAGCTACACCACGCACTTTCTCGACCGATGCTTTCATCTCTGACGGCCCAAGCGGTCAGCGGTAGCACAGCCGAGATAGGCTGGGACGGTATGTCCATGCGGGAGCCGATTTTTTATGGAACCGAGTCCGCATATAGTTTCCAGTACCGAGATTTACTTCCCACAAAGTACGGCGCGGACGATACCTGGCTCGTTGAAAAAATGGGCTTCACCATCACCCAGGCCCAGTTGGTCGCTAGCACAATGTGTAACCTAATGGACGAGAAGGCGTGCGCGACTTTTGCCAAGTCCAGAGCCCCAGTGATTGACCCCCACATATTGATAGGAGCGTTCGAATATTCAGCACAGCTTGTTGCGGACTCAAGCGGGCTGGATGTTCCCATTGTCGAAGCTGTTTTCGGTGCATTGACGCTAACTGGCGATAACCTGCAGTTCCAAACCATTGGCGATTTCAACGCGGTCGCTGCCACACCGTTGCTGCCAACCGGTCGCGGTACTGTGTTGCTGTTCCAGCACTACGCAATTTATGAGGCACTTTATGAGTCGCCCTTTTTTTGGATGTGGGCCGACAAGCCGTACCGGCCGACTGCTATGGAGCATCGCGGTGCATTTGCAGAGCAGTTCTCAGCGCTGAGATTGAGAGCCGTTTTCGGTCAGGACAACGTGCATACCAATGTGAATTTGTTCAAGGGCAAGGACGTTGCGGGTGAAGCAGACGTGCTGGTGGTGTTCGGGGATCGACTGATCATCATCCAAGCCAAGGCGAAAAAGCTGACCCTTGAGGCTAGAAAAGGCAATGACGGACAACTAAAGTCCGACTTCGCCGCTGCCATTCAGCAGTCCTACGATCAGGGATGGATTTGCGCCAATATTATCGTGGAGGGAGAGTGCAGACTGGAGAATGATCAAGGTCGAGAATTGAAGCTTCCTCATCCTCCTAAAGAGATCTATCTTTTCAGCGTCGTTTCTGAACACTATCCGGCATTAGCTTTTCAATCCAGTCAGTACCTAACTTACCAGACGACTGAGGTGATCAAAGCGCCACTCGTTATGGACGTCTTCCTCTTGGACGCTATTGCGGAGATGTTAACGTCACCGCTGAGGTTCCTCAGCTACATTCGTCTACGGATTGCCGCAGCCGGTAAGGTGAATCTGAGTCATGAACTGACGGCCTTGGGATTCCATCTTAAACGAAACATGTGGCTTGATGAGGAATTCAGCTACGTGATGATTGATGACTCATATGCAGTCGATCTCGATACCGCTATGACTGTACGGCGGGAGGGGCATCCCGGCAAGCATACACCTGAAGGCATACTGACTAGATTGGCAGGCACGCGCTATGAGCAGGTTATTTCTCAGATCGAAGCTGAGGCCAATCCTGCAACGCTTGAACTCGGACTTCAGCTTTTAGCCATGAATGAGGATGCTGCTTTTAATGTGCATCGTGGGCTGGAAGCCATTACTCGTATGACGCGAGAGGATGGGCAGGGGCACGACTTTACGATCGGGGCTGAGCAAGGTAACTCCGGGATCTGCTTCCACTCTAATAGAATGCCGTCGCCGGCAGCGATGCGCCGGCTGCAATTCCATTGCCACAAGCGTAAGTACATTATGCGATCAGATACTTGGTTTGGCTTGGCTGTCGACGGGGATTGTGACATTCAATTCGGCGTAACTTTGAATTTTCCCTGGACTGAGTCTGATCAGATGGACGAACTCACCAGAGATGCTCAGGCGCCAGCGCCAATATCATCGTTAAAGTCTCTCATACGCCAGTCGAATGGGAGGAAAGTGGGTCGGAACGAACCCTGCCCCTGCCGGAGTGGGAAAAAATACAAAAAGTGCTGTATGTCTTAGCCTGGTTAATGAGCAGCAGGTTCACCGAAGGGGAGTAGTGGACACCTATACGCTCAACCGAAGCCTTCACATTAGGGAGCGAATACCGAGCAAGGCAGCGAGGTGTCCTGGATAAAACCAATAGCTCCACTGAGTCACAGGCGGAACCCTGAAAGGCATACGCGACCACAGAACTATCAGTCCGAGAAGTGGCGCCAGAGCAGCCAGTATGAGGGCGGCCAAGGCAGCGGGCTCCAAGTGGATGGCTTGCGAAAAAAGCCCTGTACGCGAATTGGCTAGCACGCACAGTACAACCGGGACCATCGCGAAAAATTCCGGGCGCTTGATCGCAAGTACTAAAGCCGCTGGTACCAATACCCCGTAAAACCCGTACATCAGTGGATCTGCGAAAACACTGGCGAAACCGAGTGCTATGGCAGCCATCAAGAGGCTGGACCAGTTCCGGTGGTGGACTCCCCAGGCAACCATCAACCCCAAGATCAGCGTGAAAAGCACGTTAAACGTGCCTGAGCTACTGATCATTCGGTACGGGACCTCCGAGATGGCAGCGAACAGCACCATCAGCGCGAGATATCGGCCATTACTACGGGTGAAGAGTTCGCCCGGCTGGGTGCGTGCGACGTTGATTGCGATAGCGAGGCAGAACAGGGGAAACGAAAGTCTACCCAGGACGAAAAGATCCTCTGCACCAGGCCATACCAAACGCATGTGGTCAAAAACCATCGTGAGGAGAGCGATCCACTTGATCAAGTCTTGTTCTGCGTTGCGTGGCTTTGTAGGGGCCGTGTCCCGGCTTTGTACGTTCAAGGCATACTTCCCAGGACAAGCATGGTGAGAATGAGGTACCGAGCGCCCTTGGCCACCGAGACGATCAGAAGAAAGCGCCAGAGCGGCTCTCTCATGATGCCCGCGACAAGGGTCAGGGGGTCTCCTATCAGCGGGACCCAGCTGAGCAGGAGAGACCAGTAGCCATAGCGGTGGTACACGTTCTGCGCTTTCTGCAGCTTGTCAGGACCTACTGGGAACCAGCGGCGATCCCGGTAACGCTCAACCCCCAACCCTAGCAGCCAGTTCACCACAGAACCCAGCACGTTGCCCAAGGTGGCAACGGTCAAAAGCAGCAGGGGATCGTAATACTCAGAGACCAGCATCCCTGCAAGCACTGCCTCGGACTGCATTGGAAGCAGAGTCGCAGCACCGAATGCGGCCAGGAATAGACCTAGGTAACTGCCAAGGGCCAACATCATGGTGACCGCCTTACGGGCAAGCGATGGACAACCTTTAGAGGTATTTGGTGATCTGCTTGAATTCGTCGATTGCGGATCGATCACCATTGCTCAAAGCGGTAACCGAATCTTCCAGGCAGTGATCGATATGGTCTTGAATGAGCGTGCGCTTGGCTTGGCAAACTGCCTTTTCGACAGCATGTAGCTGCTGGGCGATGTCTACGCACTCACGGCCTTCTTCGATCATGGTAATGATGCTGCGCAGATGGCCGTCAGCACGTTTCAGGCGTTTGATGATTGCTTCGTGACTCTGATGAGTATGGGTGTGGCCATGGATATGTTCATGGACTGGCTCGGTCATGGCTTGAGTCTCGGACGGCTTTACATTAGGCTTGCATGCTATCCCCCTAGGGGGGTTAGGTCAAACGTGTCCGTTTGCTAGTCCGTATCCGTTACGAAGGCGTCAGGATGTCTCGCCGTCTACTTTCAGCGACCATGACTGTGTTTCTGGCTATAGCCTTTCTGCTGGCTTGGACCGGTCACGCCTATTCGCTTTCAGTGCCGACGCAGAGCCCTGTGTACAGCAAGCAGGTAGTCCAGCACGGGCATGACCATGCTGAGTCCTCCTGGAGCTGTGCCCAGTGCGCAGACCACTATCACTCACCGCTTACCCCTGACCATCAGCACGAGACGCCTCAACTCACGTCCTCCGTCCAGCTTTTTTCTACTTTCGAGCCCTCGGTTCGCATGGGATTACCCGGCGATTCAGTGCCTCGACCGCCTATTTTCCGCATCGAGCGCCCACCTCGTCCTCTACTTGCCTGCTGACATCAGCCGCTTAGCGGCTCACGATCATTGCAAGAAAGGGTTTATCCATGCATCTGCACTCGATAACGGGTAGGGGACTGTTCGCCACGCGTTCACGCCACCCATTGTTTCTGCTGTTCCTGTTGGTTGCTTCCCTGTTCATTGGCATGCCAGAAGCCTTGGCCCATGCTGTAGCAGAGGGTGACAAGGGCTTTATCCAGGAAAGCACAGGGGTCATGTTGATCCCGTTCATCTACATGGGCGCCAAGCACATGATGACGGGCTACGACCATCTGCTGTTCCTTTTCGGCGTCATCTTCTTCCTCTATCGCCTGAAGGACGTTGGCCTTTACGTCACGCTGTTTGCTGTTGGCCACTCGGTGACCTTGTTGTTTGGGGTGCTGACGGAGATCAGCATCAGCTCGTACATCATCGACGCGATCATCGGCTTCTCGGTGGTCTACAAGGCTTTGGACAACCTGGGCGCCTTCAAGCGCTGGTTCGGCTATCAGCCTAATACAAAGGCCGCGACCTTGATCTTCGGCCTCCTGCATGGTTTCGGCCTGGCCACCAAGATCCAGGAGTACGAGATTTCGGCGGATGGCCTGATCCCCAACCTGATTGCCTTCAACGTAGGCGTCGAAATCGGCCAGCTTTTGGCGCTGAGCGCAATCCTCATCCTGATGGGGTTCTGGCGCAGCACACCAAGCTTCTGGCGCCATGCCTATACCGCCAACGTTGCCATGATGAGCGCCGGTTTCCTCTTGATGGGTTACCAGATTACCGGCCTGTTTATCTCTGCTTAAGGACCTTCGATCATGTTCAATTCTCCACTTCCTTCGGCAAGTGAACTGCCGTCCAGCCGTCAACTCGTCCGTTCCTCTGTTATCGCGTTTGCCGTTGCGATGGGGCTGCTCGTTACCGTTGTAATGCCATCGGAATACGCGGTGGACCCGACAGGCGTCGGTCGTGCCATGGGCCTCACCCAGATGGGGGAGATCAAGATCACATTGGCTCAGGAGGCTCTGGCTGATGAGTTGGCTGCGCAACAGGCCAAAGCACCTGTTGCCGCGGTAGCGGCTACACCGGCTCCGGCTCCTGCACCTGTTCAGGCACCTGCACCGGTTCAGCAGCTTGCAGCTGTGCAACCCGCTCAGCCAGCCGCTCAAAAGTCAGCCGCGAAGTCTGACGAGGTTACGTTGACCCTCAAACCTGGCGAGGGTCGTGAGATCAAGCTGGAGATGCTCAAGGGCAGCGTGGTTTCTTACCAATGGACGGCCTCCGGTCCAGTCAACCACGATACCCACGGTGAGACTTACAACGCTGCGCAAGGCGATTTCCACAGTTACAGCAAGGGGCGTCAGGTCAAAGGCGATAACGGCGAGCTGACAGCGCTGTTCGATGGAACCCACGGCTGGTTCTGGCGTAACCGCACCTCGGGCAATGTGACCATCGCGCTGCAGACATCAGGCGACTATCTGAACGTCAAGAAGTAAACCGCGACCGGCGCCCATGTCGAGTGCGGGGGGCCGGTTTTACCTACAGTCAATTTTCCGGAATTTTGCCAAATGGCTATCAAACTGACCCGTTCCATCATGATGATCTGCTTGCTCGGCCTCTTGACCGCCTGTGGCGGTACAGAAACCGAGGGCACCTCTGGTTCAGAGGGCCATGGGCACTCTCACGAGTGATTGAACGTTGCGGGGTCGCTCGGCCCCGCAACTGTCTCCGTTCATCCCCCATCGATAGGCCACCACGCTAATTACCTGACGTGTAACAGGTGGGGTGATCAGGTTGAGCTATAACCCGTAATGCACATGTCAGAAAGCCTGGGAGAGGGCCTCACATGCGTTTACGGGACTTTTTCGTTGGAAGGGATGCAACTGCGCGCCTTATGCAGTTCGATTTGCTGCGCTGGTTTTCCATTGTGAGTGTCCTGATCATCACTCTGGTCGCATTGGGCCTGGGTTTCATCGCCTCTCGATTCGTTGTGAACGAAAGCATCCAGCGCGATGCGGCCCTCACTGCACAATTCATTCAGTCGCTGGCTTCCAGTGAGTTGAGCAAACATTACTTGCCAAACCGTCAGATGGGGGAGGTGTTGGACCCTCGGGCCGATATCGTTCTATCGAACCAGGAGCGCATTCGGCGACAAACTGCCCGCCGAGAGTTTCTGGCACACATCGACAACATTTCGAAGCAACCTGATTCGTTACTGATCAACATCTACGCCCCTGACAACGTCGTGATCTGGTCAAGCAATCCAGCACTGGTCGGCATGCAAATATGGGATGACGAGGAACTGGCCCGTTCCTTCGCAACCAGAAAGCGTGTGTTCGCGACCTATCACAGTGCGGTACCTGAAAGAGAGGAGCAGAACTTCCCAAGGCCTCCACAAGGGCTGTTCATTGAAAACTACATTCCCATGCTCAATGCTTCTGGCGAAGCGGTTGCCCTTATTGAAATTTACAAGGAGCCCTCGGATCTGATCGCCAGAACGCAGCGCGGCTATTTGTTGATGTGGCTGGCCACTTCGATTGGGGGAGCGCTGATCTACCTGGCTTTGTACCGGGTCGTGCGGAAAGCGGCAGGCCTTCTCATCGCCCAGCAAAAGCAGATTATCGAAAATGAAACGCTAGTCGCGATGGGTGAGATGTCTTCCGCTGTTGCCCATAGTCTGCGTAATCCTCTGGCGAGTATTCGATCGAGTGCGGAGCTCATGCAGGCGATGGCACCCGATGGGCTGCAACGTAACCTGAATGACGTGATCAATCAGGTTGATCGCATGTCGCAATGGGTCCGCGACCTCCTTGTGACATCCGGCCCATCAGCCGGAGCCAGCGAAAACGTTGATCCCATGGCCGTGGTAGAAGAGTCTTTGGCTTCTTTCCAGTCGCAAATCCGCAGTAGCGGCGTTGAAGTTGAACTTGTAGCAGCCAATGACCAGCCAGCGGTTCTGAGCCAGCGCCTCCTGCTCCTGCAGGTCCTGAACAGCCTGTTCTCCAACGCTCTTGAGGCAATGCCAAAAGGGGGCCTTCTCACCATCGAAGTGCTCAGACATTCCTCCGAACCGAAACTGACCATCGCGATCGCCGACACCGGTAGCGGGATGTCGGTATCACAACGCAAAAGGCTCTTTCAGCCATTCACAACGACCAAGCAAGGTGGTTTGGGCATTGGGTTGGTGATGGTCAAACGCATCATGGAGCGCTTTGGTGGACAGGTAGACATCCACAGTGCGCAGAACGAGGGGACCCAGGTTCGTCTTACTTTTGCCCTTGCGGCTCAGTGATGAAGCCTGGGTGATCCCTCAGCATTTCATGACGAGGACTTGCGATCGAGTTGCTCCAGGCAACTACCCATTGACTGCCCTAAACGATCAAGAAGCATGCTGTAACCACCTGCTTGAGGCGTGATCCCGTAGCCGAGGGCATCCAGCTCAGCGAAGCGCACTGGCATGCCTGCAGCAATGGTCTCCGCCAACTTGGGGCGTACGGGTGGCTCATAGAAAATGCAGCTGGCACCTGCATCTTTGAGCAGTGCTTTGAGCTCGGCGACATGTCGGGCTCCGGGTTGAATCTCGTTGCCTATCGTGAGGATGCCTCTGTGCTTCAGTCCATAAGCCTCCTCGAAGTAATCAAAGGTCTGATGGAACAGGAAGAATGGCTTACCTGACAGAAGGGCCAGGCGACGTTTCAAATCCCCATCCTGCTGTTCTAGACGTTCTCGGAATGCTGCGAAATTGGCTTGATAGCGCTCCGCATTTTGCGAGTCTGCGATTGCTAAATCGTCTGCCATTTGCTTGGCGATGATCAATGCATTCCCCGGGTTCAACCAGAGGTGAACATCGATGGAGCCCGGGCGGTGAAGGTCGTCGTGGGCATCATCCGGATGCTCGTCAGGGGTTACCTGATTGGTTTTCCCAAGTTGGCTATCGCCAAAGTGGCGGACATGCAGACCGTCCAGGTTTTGAATCGAGACGGTTTTGCCGCGTCGGGCTTCTAGTGTTTTACTCAGATAAGTTTCCAAGTCCGGACCGATCCAGTACACCAGGTCGGCTTGTTGCAAGTCCCTCACCGTTGACGGCTTGAGCGTAAAGCTATGTGGGGAGGCACCCGCCGGCACGACCGCGACAGGCTCGCCTAATCCGTCCTGCACTTCCGCCGCGATCAGTTGCAGAGGCTTGATGCTGGTCACCAGGTTTACAGCGGCTGACGCCTTGAGGCTTGCCATCCCCAGCATCATTGCAGCACTGATCATTAACGCGTTCTTGAGCATTAAACGTCCTTCAAAAATTGAACAGCCAGACCCAGCAGAATCAGCAACCCGGCCATTTGGGGTGATCATCATCGATCACGAATGTGTGGGCATGTGCCTTACCTTCAGCAACATGTGGGTGGTTTTCCGGCAAGTCGACATGAGAATGCGCGACCACCTCTTCGTCATACTCCGGTCGCCATATCTGCTTGCTCAGAATCCAAGCCATTGCTGCGACAAGCGTCAGGCCAATGAAAGACGCGGTCAGGCTAACGCTAGCGCCTAGCCACCCAGCCAGGGGGTAGGTGATCAGCCAGCAAGCGTGGGACAAGGCAAATTGCGCAGCGAATAATGCTGGGCGGTCTTGGGAAGTTGATGAACGACGCAAGATGCGTCCTGATGGGGTTTGAGCAAGGGAGTAACCAGCTCCCAGTGCAACCCACAACCCCACGAGGCTCCAATAGCTGTTCACGAAGGTCCCGAGCAGCAGGCCTACGACCAAGACCGCGCCGCCAGCGAGCATCGCCTTTCGGTCATCCAGACGTTCAAGCAGGCGTGGGAGTGCCAGTGCGACGATCATTGATCCTGCACCAAATGCCATGAGCGCCATTGCCGTTGAACTCTGCGGCAACCCGAAACGAGATTGAACAAGCACGACGGTATTGACGATGACCATCGCGCTGGCTGCCGCGACGGTCAGGTTCAAGGCCAACAAGCCACGCAGTCGTGGAGTGCGCAGGAAGATCCGCATACCTTTGGTGGTTCGCTCGTAGATGCTGCGTTTGGGGCCGCGTATAGCAGCGGGCAGAACCACTGTGGCTACCATCGCGGCAGATACCAGGAAGCCCACGACAGTGCCGGCAAACAGGCTGTGGAAGCTGACCACGGTGAGCAGCAGCGCTGCGAGCATCGGGCTGATGACACTTTCCAGGTCGTAGGCTAGTCGAGACAACGACAGCGCTCTGGTGTATTCGCGTTCGTCGGGCAGGATGTCTGGAATAGTTGCCTGGAAGGTTGGGGTGAACGCAGCAGAGGCGGACTGCAGGACAAAAATGAGTACATAGACTTGCCAGATCTCCGTAACGAACGGCAGCAGCAAAGCAACCGCGGCTCTCACCAGGTCCAGCGTTACCAGCATGGCTTTTCTAGGCAGGTGCTCCGCGAACGCAGCCGCAACGGGTGCGACGCCGATGTAAGCCGCCATTTTGATCGCCAACGCGGTACCCAGTACTGCGCCTGCCTGGGCGCCCGCCAGATCGAAGGCCAGCAAGCCCAAGGCAACGGTGGCTAACCCGGTACCCACCAGTGCAATGACCTGAGCCAGGAACAGGTGTCTGTAGGTTCGATTTTTCAGGACCGATAGCATGCAAACCTCCCTGCAGTGCTGTTTTCCTGGCCGCGATATGGCATCGCAGGCAGCGTGAATTGGTTATAGCGTATCCCCCTGGGGGGGATATGGTCAATCCAGGCTTAGTCAGGGGCATGCACTTTCAGGGGGCAAGGTGCTTGTTGAGGAGCCGGCCAACGATGTCAGCCGGCAACCGGCATCAGATACGCAACATATGAACTGCCAGACCGGCCAGGGCACAGGCAAGCAGTACCTGGATGACGCCACGCTTGAAGCGGAACAAGGCAATCGCTGCAGCGATCGCGATCAGCGCTGAAGGCCAGTCGAATGTTCCAGCGAACCCCTTTGGCCAAAGCACGTGGTAGCCGAAGAACAGCGCCAGATTCAGGATTACCCCCACAACTGCTGCGGTGATGCCGGTCAGTGGTGCGGTGAACTTCATCTCGTTGTGCGTCGACTCTACCAACGGGCCACCGGCGAGAATGAAGATGAACGACGGCAGGAAAGTGAACCAGGTGACGAGGCTCGCCGCGATTGCGCCGGCGAGGAACGGGTGTTCTGCGCCAAACATTGGATGCACGTAACCCCCGACGAAGCCTACGAAGGCGACTACCATGATCAGTGGCCCTGGCGTGGTTTCCCCTAAGGCGAGGCCATCGATCATCTGGGTGGGTGTCAGCCACCCGTAGTGCCCGACAGCGCCCTGGTAGACATAGGGCAGCACAGCGTATGCACCGCCAAACGTCATCAGGGCGGCCTTGGTGAAGAACCAGCTCATTTGCGTCAGAGTACCGTCCCAGCCAAACGACAGCGTCAGCAGCCCCATGGGCAGGACCCAGAGCGCAGCACCGACCAGCAGTAGTCGCAGCAGGTGTCCCCAGCTGAAGCGGGCATGCTCAGGCGTTGGGGTGTTGTCATCGATCAGGGCAGGTCCATAGCTGTTCTTCGTGGCGCCATGGCCACCTCCGATCACGAATTTACTTGGAGCAAAGCGACCGCCTAAATAGCCAATGATGGCGGCTACCAGCACGATAAGCGGGAATGGGGCGTTGAGGGCAAAGATGGCCACGAACGAAGCGGCGGCCATGGCCCACAGCCAGCCGTTCTTCAGTGCACGCGACCCGATCCGGTGAGCCGCGTGAACGACGATGGCAGTGACCGCCGGTTTGATGCCATAGAAAATCCCAGCCACCACGGGCACCTCACCGAAGGCGACGTAGACCCAGGACAAAGCGATCAGGATGAACAATGACGGCAGCACGAACAACGCACCGGCAATCACACCGCCCCATGAACGGTGCATGAGCCAGCCGATGTACGTGGCGAGTTGCTGAGCCTCTGGTCCAGGCAACAACATGCAGTAGTTGAGCGCATGCAGAAATCGCTTTTCGCTGATCCACCGCCGTCGCTCAACCAGCTCCTGATGCATGATCGAAATCTGCCCGGCGGGTCCACCAAAGCTGATGAAGCCCAGCTTGAGCCAAAACAGAAACGCTTCAAACAAGCCGATCGGCTGCTGAGCAGCTTGCGACGGAGGCTGTTCGCTGACTGCGGAGGTGGTATCAACCATTTTGTTTTTCCTCACTTGCGAAAGCCGTCAGCAGGCCATCGAAGATGCCTCCGGCGACCGTTGTCAGTTGATCGTCATCGCCAATGCTTTCTCTCAAACCCGCGAGGACGCGCTCGATGCCAGGTGCCTCGGAGGGCTGGCTTCCACCTACATCCAGGTAATGAACAACAGCTGCCAACCGAGACAGGCCTGGTTGTTCAACCGCAAAGCTTTCGATGAGGGTCTCGAACGACACCCGCTGGCCGACATGGCTGAACCTCGCGCCATCGAAGTCGAAGCCCAACGCATCGGTCGGGCAGTCGCTGGGACTTTCCAGCCAAAGGAATTGGGCGTCAGCATCGATGAAGCGACGGATGAGCCAGGCACACGCCAGCCTATCCACCCAGGGGCGTTTTCGAGTCGCCCAGCGGCGACCCAGGTATTCGCTGCGCTCAAGTCTGATGATTGTCTCGTCGTGCGCACTGGGCTCATCGGATGACAGTGCACGGCTGATTGCGGTCTCAAGCGCCTGCAGGGTCGAGTCAGTCTGAGCCTTGAGCACGCCTGGGAAGAAATCGATCGCCGCCAATTGGCTGAAAGCCTTTCGAAGCTTGCGCACCTGCCGCGCGGTTTGCAGGGCGTTGTCCGGTGAAAGATCCGCTCGGCAGCCTGCAATTTCTTCCATCAGCTTGGCGTAGTCCTCGCTTCTGTCGAACAACCCACTGAAGCGCTCCTCACGCTCAGGCAGAGACAGCAGAAATGCCGTGCCATTGATCGCCAGCACGTCTCGTTCCACGGCTTCGAACGCTTCGCGAGCCGTGCTTTGTTGTGGCAGCAGGTATACGCCATCTCGTAGTACTGCAGCACCAGAAGCCTTGAGGGTTCGCCAAGCGCGCATTCGCTCCGTGGCGTTAGCCGTGGGAAGCCCGAGAATCAGTAGCGACCATTCGCTCATGTAGAATACTCAACAAAAAATGTATCTGTATCTACATTAGGTCTTGAGTCGGTCGAAATCAACGAGTAAATGCCCGCATGCGCAAAGCCCGTTGAGCAGCGTGGCGGCGCCGACGCTATCCACTTGAACTCTGGTGCTGGAGCGCTGAATGGTGCCCCAGGGCTACTTCTTCAGCCCCTTCAGTCTCGCGGCAGCTTTCTGCACGGCGGCCATCTTTTCTGGACGTTTCATGCGCTTCCACTTGCGGATCTCATCTTTTGAGCGCCCGCAGCTGACACAAAGATCTCCCTTCAATTGGCAGAGTGAAATACAAGGGTTCTCGATTTGCGAAGCCATTGATGAATTACCTGTGGGTCTGAGTCGGAGTGTGCGAATGCCGGCAGCAAGTGTGGCCAGCACCCACATATCTCACTCGAAGGACATTTGTGGTCAGGTTTCATGGAGCGGCAGTAGCCGCTCGTGATTCCCTCATTGCGGCATTGGCCATCAATGGCGACGACCGCAACGGGAGCGCCAAACGCGCAAAATGCACGATTGGATGACATCCCTCGTTAGCTAGTGAGTCCGATCCAGCCGTTGATACCCACGTAGATGCCTACGGCGATGATGATCATGCTGGACAGGTACGGTGCTCGACGAGCCACAGCTCCCAACCAGGGCCAGCGATTGGAGGCGCGTTTCGCTCCGACCGCTGCTGCGACCCCAACAGTTACCAGGGTCATGGCGAGGCCGATGCTGAAACACAGTACCAGCACGGCCCCGAGTGCGATTTCCTTGACCTGCAGGCACAGTAGCAAAACAGTGATCGCTGCCGGGCATGGGATCAGGCCGCCAGTTAAACCGAACAGGATGATCTGGCCGGTAGTCACATCACGGTTGGCGAAACGCTTTTTGATGTCGTTTGCATGGGCGCGCTCGTGCGCATCCTGATAGCCATCGACGCTCAGTTCGAGCTGATCGAGTTCGCCATGGTGGTGGTGATCATGCGCTTCGGCAAACTCCAGATCGTAGTCATGAGCATGGTCGGAATGACCCAAGGTCAGGCGTACTGAAAACTCATGAGGCTCAGGAATCGAGTCAATGGATTCCAGGAAGCCGTCACGTTTCTCGAAGGCGAACGACATTGTTTCACCGTTCGGCCGAGTCGTGAGGGCCTTAACTTGAGCGGCCTGCCATGGATGGCCATCTAAGGTTTTCAGTCGCCACCGAGGTGGTTGCCCGATTTCAAATATCGACAGTTCAACACGTCCATGCCCAGTGTCGACGCGGCGTGTCTCATCATGGGCATGCTCATGGCCGTGATCGTGCCCGTCACCTTGCTCGAATTTCCACATTTGCTCTCCGCGCCAGGTGCGCAGAAGCATCCACAATGCGACGGCGATGATGATGGCTGCTGAGCCTAGCTGGAAGTAGGGCTCGGTGGTTTCAGCATCAAGGTTGCCGCCCAGGTACATCCCTGCCATGGCGACGAGCCAGACCACGGCTGTATGGGAGAACGTGGCAGCCAGCCCCAAGAGAGCCGCCTGCTTGGCAGTTCCTCGCACAGCGACGATGAAGGCTGCCATCATTGTTTTGGAGTGCCCTGGCTCAAGGCCATGCAGGGCGCCGAGCAGGATGGCGCTTGGGAAGTAGAGCCAAGCGTGGGCGGTACCCTGCTGAAGTAGTTCTGCGAAACCCATGGTGAGACCTCTGGAGTAGTGCCAATAGCGCGTGAGGGCGGCAGTCATAGAGGCCGCCCTTTAAATTGTCGTACGATTGGGTTGAAATCGTACCCTTAAAATACTATCCCCCAGTAGGGGATATGAAAAGAGGTTGTCATGTCTCACACCATGAAGAATCAGCGTCAGTTGCTGACTCGGGTCAAGAAGATCAAAGGGCAGGCTGCCGCCCTGGAGGCAGCGTTGGAGCAGGAAAAGGATTGCCTGGGAATCCTTCAGCAGATTGCCGCGATCCGGGGGGCGGTGAATGGGCTGATGGCCGAGGTGGTGGAAGGCCATATCCGTGAGCATCTGGCGGCAGAGCATCTGGATGCGGCTCAGCGACTAGAGGAGGCAGACAAAATCTCCTCGGTACTCAGGTCTTACTTGAAGTGAGGAGCTGACCTAGCAGGTCGGGTAGTCGGTATGGCGGAGTGGGATGGTAGAAACGAGAAAAGGCGCCGAGGCGCCTTTGATCATCGAGCAGCAAAAAATAGGTAGATGAACAGCACATCTATCAGCTCAGGACTGGCTTTTAGGGCCCTCCTTTTGCTGGGTGGACGAAGGCTTCGACTGCTCTGCCTCCTTTTCCTTCTCGCCCCAAAGGCGTTTCTGGTCATCGCGGAATTCTTTGTTGAATTTCAGTGAGCGCTCGGCCCCGCCCTCTGCAAAGGCTTGGCCGCTGATGCCCACTGCCATTACGCCAATCAGGAAAAGGTTAGTCAGTCGCATATCAAACTCCGGGGCTGGATCGGTAGTGATCTTGAGGTTTCGATACCCTGAAGCTTAAAGACCTGTCTCTGACGAGAGCGTGAGGCGCGAATTACAATGTTGAAAGACGACGCCGTATGATTGAAGAGATGAACAGGCTTCAGGCCTTCGATCCATCGGAAGGCCTTACGTTGGGATTAGCTTGTGAGGCCGGGCGCTAGGTCACAGATGGCTGGTCGGAAAGCTGAGATGGAACCAGGTATACCTGTCACCGCTGACTTCAACCTTGGCAGTGCCTTGGTGCAGGCTCATGATGGAGCGCACGATCGCTAGACCGAGACCTGTGCCCCCCTCGCTACGTGCTCGGCCTCTGTCCACGCGATAGAAGCGCTCAAACAGATGAGGCAGATGTTGATCGGGAATACCGCGTCCAGGGTTACCGACGCTCAACTGAATCTGATCGCTGCCACGGTGGACTTTGACCTGGACCGATTCGCCTTTCGGGCAATAACGAATAGCGTTGGATAGCAGATTCGAAACTGCTCGCTGGATCATGAGTCGGTTGCCATTCACGACATCGGCGCTCCCTGAAATCTGCAGTGCTACTCCGTTTTCCTCGGCCGAGAAGGCAAACAGGTCGCAGACCCTCTGCACTTCATCCACCAAGGCCACGGTCTCAAATTCCACCAAGGCAGCTGGCTGGCTCACATGGGCCAGGAAAAGCATGTCCGCAACCATGCGCGTCATGCGGTCCAGCTCCTCCAGGCAGGATTCGAGCACATCACGGTATTCAGCGGATGAGCGTTCACGCGACAACGCTACTTGTGCTTTCCCCATGAGATTTGACAGCGGTGCCCTGAGCTCGTGGGCCAGATCGTCCGAGAATTGCGAGAGTTGCTGTACCCCACCATCCAGGCGATGGAGCATAAAGTTCATGCCATCCGCCAGATGTCGAAGCTCTGCCGGCAGCTTGTCAGTGGGCAGGCGGTGGCCCAGATTGTCGGTGGAAATCTTGGACGCTACCTTGAGAAAACGGGTCAACGGCAGCAAGCCACGTCGGACAGTCCACCAGGCCACAATCAAAATAACGGCCAGAATGAACGGTGATGCGGTCAGCGCCCAAGTGACCATGGCGCCCAGGAGCTGTGCGTCCGACGACTCGTCCACAGTCATGTAGACGCCAATCTGGGTGCCGTCTTTCAAGCGCATGATCTGCGCCGCACTGAGCATCGGATTTCCCGATTGATCCTGCCACTCATGGAAGGCCAATTCGTCCCGAGCAGGGAAGCGATGGAGCTCGAAACTCACTTGTTTGGAGCCGATGGTCAGTAATGGAGCCTTGCTGTCAGCAGAGTCGAAAATGCTGACATACAGATTGTTGTGCCCCATCGCGAGATCGACGAGCAGGTGGGAATCAGCGGTCACCCCCGATACATCTTCGATGGTCGCAATGTTATGGGCCATGCCGCTCATTTTGGTTTCAAGCGCTGAACGGGCCGTGCTCTCCAGCGCTTGGCCGAGCATCACATAGCCAATGGACGCGCACAGTACCAGAAGAAGCACGCTCATGAAGCCGACTTTCAATCCCAGCTTGGCAGCCAGGCTCAACTGCCTCATGAGCGGTCCTCTACCACGTACCCAACACCGCGCATCGTATGGATGAGCTTGACCTGGAACGGGTCATCGATCTTCGCACGCAGGCGCCTGATTGCAACGTCGATCACGTTAGTATCGCAATCGAAATTCATGTCCCACACGAGCGAGATGATCTGGGATCGCGTCAGGGCTTCGCCTGCGCGACTCATCAGCAGGTGCAGCAGGGCAAACTCCTTGGTGGTCAACTCGATGCGCAGGTCGCCGCGAAATGCGCGGTGACGGCCGGGGTCAAGCTCCAGGTCGGCGACCTTGAGCGTATTGCTTTCAATCATGTCATCGCCGCGGCGCTGGAGTGAGCGGACGCGAGCGAGCAACTCCGGGAACTCGAAGGGCTTCACCAGGTAATCATCCGCTCCGCCGTCCAAACCCTTGAGCTTTTCATGAAGCCGGCCTCGTCCGGTGAGCATGATGATGCGCACGCGGCTGGTTTTCCTGATGGTCTCCAGCACTTCCCAACCATCAACTTCTGGCAGATTTACATCGAGAATGACCAGGCCGTAGGTGTTATGGTTGAACAGGTGAAGAGCGTCTACGCCATTACTTGCACGGTCAACGATATAACCGCTCTCGGTCAATCCTTGCTGAAGATATTCGGCAGTTTTAGTTTCATCTTCCACAACTAGAACGCGCATATTTGATCTCTAAAATTCGTCAGTAAAATATTGCTTGCGGTCAATTAAATATTTTTTCATGTGTTTCAGGGTGTGTCTTGCTTGGGGCTTCAAGCGCCCGCAGGCCGCGTTGAGGGTGATCTTAGCGCGAAAAAAATGCGGCCGGGCAATTCCTACAAATTTGTAATTCACCCGTAACGTTCCTGATAGTCGCTGCCCTCTAGAATCGGAGCAGTAGAGGAGTCTACGACACTTCCCTTCCGCGCATAGAGTGCAGCAGACGAGCGGGTTAAATAGTTAGCCCCAATAGTTGTGCACGCCTTGCTTATCTTCAAATCCTCAAACAGGTCGAGATCATGTCCTTGTTATGGCGCTTGACGGGGAACTTCTGATGAACAATGAAAGATACCTGCGCTGTGTAAAGAGTCTCTCTTTTTTCACCGCAATTATTATTTCCGGGCCCGCCATGAGTGCTGAGAAGTTCTCTGTTGCAGAAGACCAGATTCAGGCTTTGGGTATCAAGGTTTCACCGGTCCAAAGCATGAAGCAGACGGTCAGCAGTCGTTATCCTGGCCAAGTTGTCGTGCCGCCAAAGGCTGAACAGATCGTCAGCTCCCCGCTGGAAGGTGTTGTCGTTCAGTTACTGGTGGGCGAATACCAACCCGTACGCAAAGGCGACCCCGTAGCCAGGCTTTCCAGCCCAGCCATGAGCCAGCTTCAGTTGCAACTGTTGCAGGCTGCGTCCCGTGCAACGCTTGCCCGTCAGGCCTATTCCCGTGAGCAGACGCTTTTTGATGAGGGGATTATTCCCAAGCGCCGGGCTCAGGAAGCACAGGCCACGCTGAAGGAAGCCGAAGCGACGTTGGTCCAGACGAAAGCGGAGCTGGCGTTGGCAGGTCTGACCCCGCCGATGATGGAGCAAGTCGTCCGTTCAGGTATTCCATCTGACCGGATAATCCTTACCGCCGTCCAGGATGGGATCGTCAGTGCAATCTCCGTTCGCCCTGGGCAGCGTGTAGATGGCGCTACATCGTTGCTCAACATCACCCAGGTCGACGCCCTGTGGCTGGATGTGCAAGTGCCTTCTCAGGCCAGTATCGGTATCCAGCCCGGTGCACCGGTAACGATCGTCGACAAGAATGTGAGCGGGCGAGTGATCAACCTGAGTCCGACCGTTACAGCAGACAACCAGTTTGTAGTGCTGCGGGCCGAGATCGAAAACCCTGGGCGCGCTATACGCCCGGGTGAGTTGGTAACTGTCGAGATCCCGGTCCAGTCCGCCGGTAATTCTTGGGATATCCCCATCTCCGCAGTGGCGCGCAACAAGGCTGACTCCGTTGTGTTCGTCCGTACGCCTGAGGGTTTCGAAGCGCGCCCTGTGAAGGTTGAGGCCAGTGCCGGGCAGCTTGTGCGCGTGCAGGGCAACATCCGTGAGCAGGATCAGGTTGCCGTTGCTGGCGTTATTGCGCTGAAAGGTGCCTGGCTGGAAGAGGACGGAGAGTAATGCTGAGCCGTCTCATTCAATTCTCGTTGTCCCAACGCCTGTTCATGGTGTTGGCGACAGTTCTGCTGACCGCAGCGGGCTGGTACGCCTACCGCGGTCTTCCTATTGACGCATTTCCGGACGTTGCCAGCACCCAAGTCAAGGTGATCATGAAGGCGCCTGGCATGACACCTGAGGAAGTGGAAAGCCGCATCGCGGTGCCCATCGAAGTCGAGATGCTGGGCATCCCGAAAACCAAGATTCTGCGTTCTGTTACCAAGTATGGCCTGGTCGACGTCACCATCGATTTTCAGGATGGCACGGACATTTATTGGGCTCGCCAGCAGGTGTCCGAACGCTTGGGCAACCTGACTGACAGCCTGCCCAGCGGTATCAGCGGCGGTATGGCCCCCATCACTACGCCGCTGGGTGAGATGTTCATGTTCACCGTCGATAGCGAGGCCATGTCGCTGGTCGAGCGCCGTAGCCTGCTGGATTGGGTCATTCGACCTGCATTGCGCACGGTGCCCGGCGTCGCTGATGTCAACTCGTTGGGTGGCCAGGTTCGTACGTTTGAAGTGCTGCCGGACCCCGTTCGCATGGCTGCCAATGGTGTCAGCCTGCAGCAACTGGCCAACGCGGTGAACACCAACAACCGCAATGATGGTGCCGGACGCCTCGGTGAGGGGGATGAAGTTCTGCTGGTTCGCAGTGAGGGGAGCATTCGCACCCTGGATGACCTGCGGGCTGTCGTGGTCAACCCCAGTGACTCGTCACCGGTTCGCGTTGGCGACCTGGCCGAAGTCCGCCTTGGCACCCTGACGCGCTATGGCGTAGTAACCCAGGACGGTAAAGGTGAAGCCGTTCAGGGCTTGGTGCTGGGCCTTAAGGGGGCTAATGCCCGTGAAGTTGTCAGCGGTGTTCAGCAAAAGCTGAAGGAGCTGGAGGCCACTTTGCCTCCTGGCGTCAAGATCACCAGTTTCTATGACCGATCTTCCCTCGTGGACAAGGCCGTAGGTGCCGTATCCAAAGCACTGATTGAAGCGACCGTATTGGTCGTTCTGCTGCTGGCATTGTTCCTTGGTAACGTTCGTGCAGCATTGACCGTGGCCTTGGTACTACCGCTTGCAGCGCTGATCACCTTCATCATGATGCGTTTCTTCGGCATGTCCGCCAACCTCATGAGCCTCGGCGGGTTGGCGATCGCGATCGGCATGCTGGTCGATGCCGCAGTCGTCGTTGTGGAGAACATTGTCCAGCGCCTGGCCACAGACACTTCCGGTGGGAAGTTGCCACGGCTGCACATCATCTACCGAGCGGTTCGCGAAGTAGCAGTCCCCGTCACCTCAGGCATCTTGATCATTATCACGGTGTTCCTGCCGCTGCTGACGCTTCAGGATCTGGAGGGCAAGTTCTTCGTTCCGGTTGCACTGACGATTGTCTTCGCACTGGCAGCTTCGTTGTTGCTCTCGCTGACTGTGATTCCCGTCTTGTCTTCCTATCTGCTGCGAGAGGTCAAGCATGAAGACCCCTGGTTGGCACGCAAGCTATTGGGTGCGTATGGCCCCATCCTTGAGTGGGGGCTTGCTCGCCAGAAAGTGATCGCAATCATTGCCGGCGCCATGTTGGTGGTAGCGGGGCTCGTTTACACACAAGTGGGCAAGACCTTCATGCCGACCATGGATGAGGGCGACCTGATCGTGGGTATCGAGAAGCTTCCCTCGGTGAGCCTTGAACAGACGGCCGAGCTGGATAAGAAGATCCATCAATCCTTGATGAAGGCCATCCCTGAGATTCGCGGCATCGTTGCGCGGGCAGGTTCTGATGAAATCGGTCTCGACCCCATGGGCCTGAACCAGACCGACACCTACTTGCTGCTCAAACCAATGTCGGAATGGCGGATGGACACCAAGGAAGAATTGATGGAGGAGATCCGCAAGGTCCTCGATCCAATGCCTGGTATCGACTACAGCTTCACCCAACCGATCGAGATGCGCGTCTCTGAGATGATCATCGGTGTGCGGGGTGACTTGGCCGTCAAAGTGTACGGACCGGATCTGGCAACCCTGAATCAGCTCGGTGGCAAGATCGAATCGCTGCTCAAGACCATTCAGGGTAACCAGGATGTGTACACCGTTCAGAACGACGGCGTGCAGTACCTGCGGGTCGAAATTGACCGCCTTCAAGCGGGCCGTTTCGGGCTGGATGTCGAGACGATCCAGGACGCGCTGCGCGTGCAGATCGAAGGGCGTCAGGCCGGGCTGGTCATTGAGGGTAACCAGCGTACCCCGATTCTCATCCGCTCCGCCGAGTCGGTACGCAATTCGCCCGCGGAATTCGATGCCGTACGTATTACTACACCTGATGGCAAGACCATTCCACTGAGCGCCGTGGCCAAGCTGGAGCGTGCCGATGGCCCAGTGAAGATCGACCGTGAAATGGGCAGTCGCTACAGCGTCGTCATCGCCAACGTCAGCGGAAGAGACCTTGTCGGCTTCGTCGAAGAAGCGAAAGCGTTGGTCGCTCAGCAGGTTGAGCTACCCAATGGCTATCGCATCAGCTGGGGTGGGCAATTCGAGAACCAGCAACGCGCCGCAGCACGGCTTTCCGTCGTGGTTCCGGTGGCGCTGGGCCTGATCTTCGTCCTGCTGTTCTCCACCTTCGGCTCGGTTCGCCAAGCGCTCTTGATCCTGAGCAACATTCCATTCGCGCTGGTGGGCGGCATCGTCGCCCTGTGGGTTACTGGAGAGTACCTCTCGGTGCCTGCGTCGGTCGGTTTCATTGCTTTGCTGGGTATTGCAGTGCTCAACGGCATCGTTCTGGTTAGCTACTTCAACCAGCTTCATGGCGAAGGCTTACCGATGAGGGAGGTTGTACTTCAGGGCGCACGCCGACGACTTCGCCCGGTATTGATGACGGCGTCGATTACGGCATTCGGTCTCGTCCCGCTGCTGTTCGCCACGGGACCTGGATCTGAAATTCAACGACCTCTTGCCATCGTTGTTATTGGTGGTTTGATCACCGTAACAGCCCTGACCCTGATGTTGCTTCCCATCCTCTATCTGCGTTTTGCACATGCCAAAAAGGAGACTGCCGATGCCTGACATCTGGTTGACGCTGCTCTGCACCCCGAGCCTTGAAGAAAAAATCATCGACCATTTGCTGGTGTCAGTCGGCACGAGGATCTTCACCAGCGCTACTGTCGCTGCCCATGGTCTGTCCACGGATGCCCTGAATCCAGTTGAACGCGTGATGGGGCGTGCCCGTGCCGTGCAGATCCAATTGGTCGTTGAGCAACAGCATCTTGAGCCGTTGCTGGACTCGCTCAGGCAGGAGTTTCCCAACACGGGCGTGCGCTATTGGACAGTTCGGGTCAGTGAGTTTGGGGAGTTTATGTGATGAAACGCATTTTACCCCTGGTGGTTCTGATGGGACTGAGTTCCGTTGCAGGCGCTCAGCCAGTCGCACCCATGAACATCCTGCCCAAACCTCTGGCGATGTCGTTGCTCAATGCGGATCCGCGCGTCGCGTCGGCCAGATCGACCATGGATGCAGCCATGCTTGAGGCGGGGATTATTCGTAAGTCGCCCTACGAGTGGAATGCGACAGCAACCGGCCAGCAGCGGCGTGTCGATGCTGGTCCCAACTACAACGAGTGGAACGTTGGCATTCAGCGCACCATTCGGCTGCCTGGCAAAGGCCAGGCAGACCAGGATATCAGTGGTGCCACGGTCAAATTGGCGGATGCGACTTATGGTGAGGTACGTCACGAGACTGCGCGTGAGCTCATGACGATGTGGCTCGATTGGCTGGCCTCTGAACACGCTCTCGAAATCGCCAACAAAGGGTTGGCCTCGGCCAAGGAAAGTCTTGCTGCGGTTGAAAAGCGTAACCGTGCGGGGGACGCATCGAAGCTTGATGTCAGTCTCGTGAAAGCCGAAATTGCTGATCAACTTCGCCAGGGTAACGAGGCGAAGGTCAAAGCTGCAGCCAGTTGGGCGACGTTGTCACGGCGATTCCCGGGTATCGACCGAAAGGTCGTGGCTTTACCGGTGCCATCGTCAGAGCTTGGTCAGTATGAAACCTGGCGTGAGCGGATCCTCGCCGAAAGTGATGTACTGCGCAGGGTAGAGGCCAGCTTGCTGAAAAGTGAAGGCCAGTCGGCACGTGCCAAGGCAGACAAGATCCCAGACCCGACGCTGGGTGTGTTCACTGCTTCGGAGCAGGGCGCTAGGGAAAGAATCTACGGCGTGACCTTCAGCATGCCGATTCCAAGCGGTACTCGCAGTGCTCGTTACAGCCAGGCAATGGCCCAAGAGAGTGCTGCCCGCCAGGACGTAGACCTCATCAAGCGAGAACTGGAAGCTGCGATTGCCAGTGATGTGGAGATGGCCTCAGGCGCCTATGAAAACTTCCGCATTGCTACAGAGGGGGCTGAGGCCATGGCTCAGAACGAGGCACAAATGCAACGCGCCTACGAATTGGGTGAGGCTGACCTGCAGTCCCTGCTGCTATCTCGACGTCAAGCAGTGACATCGGCATCGAATGCACTGCAGGCGCATGTCGATACTTTGCGGACTCACTTGTCACTGCTGATCGATGCCCATTGGATATGGGGGTTGGACGAAAGCTGAGCACGCTCGTTTAGCCTGAAGTGCCCGGCAGGGAGTGCCGGGCCATCTGTCAAAATCGTAATGAACTTATCATGCTCCAGTTAGTTTTGGGCAGTAATGATAGGAAGCGGTCGCCACTCAGCAGTTGAATAATAAATGGCCGGCCTATTCCTACAAGAAACTGCCATGGTACGGAGCAATCATGAAGAAAAGTGCCACGCTTTCACTTGCTGTTTTATCCGCGTTAGCAGGTGCCAGCACGCTTGTTGGCGCTGATGGAAAATTGACCCACCCTGCCGATTGAAATTTGACCCAGGGCGGATTGCTGATTTTGTTACCAGCAACTGTGGATAAGTCTACCAGCGCAGCTGCTGTTGCCCCCACTCCTTCGCTAGCCCAGTTCAGTTGTTTAAGACCTGCCACACGCAGCCATGTAGCAGGCCGTCGTCGCCATGAAATCAGAACGGCTCATCGTCCTCCGGTTCCTGGCTGCCCTTACGCTTTCGCTCCCGTGATTTGATCTTGGCCTGGGCCGCCAAGCTACTGTGTTGCAGGCGATAGGACTCGTTACCGGTTTCGACGATGTGGCAGTGGTGGGTCAGCCGATCCAGCAGGGCGGTGGTCATCTTGGCGTCGCCGAACACGCTCGACCATTCGGCGAAGCTCAGGTTGGTGGTGATCACCACGCTGGTGTGTTCGTACAGCTTGGACAGCAGGTGAAACAGCAACGCACCGCCAGCCTGGCTGAACGGCAGATAACCCAGTTCGTCGAGGATGACCAGATCCATGCGCAGCAGTGCCTGGGCGATCCGCCCGGCTTTGCCGTCGTGTTTTTCGCGCTCCAGCAGATTGACCAGATCGACCGTGGAGTAGAAGCGCACGCGCTTACCGTGCCGGGTGATGCCGGACACGGCCAGCGCGGTGGCTAGGTGGGTTTTACCGGTGCCTGGCCCACCGATCAGCACCACGTTCTGCGCGGTGTCGGTAAAGCTCAGGTTGGCCAGCTCGCTGATCAAGCGAGCGTCGGCGCTGGAGGCGCTGAAGTCGAAGCCGGCCAGATCGCGGTGCATCGGCAGCTTGGCCATGTTCATCTGGTGGCTAACCGAGCGCATGGCGCGATCTGTGTGCTCTTGTTCCAGCAGGTGTTCGAGCAGCCACTTGGACGAGGCTGTGTTCGACTCACCCTGTGCAGTTAACTCCGCCCAGGCCGTGGCCATGCCGTGCAGGCGCAGCTCCTTGAGTTCCGCCATCAAATCACGCATGACCGACCTCCTCGGCCTGGCCACGCAGGCGGTCGTAGCGCGCCGTGTTAGCGACGGGGGCTTCCTTGAGCGACAAGTGGGTTTCGACGCTGGGTGGTGGTTCGGATGCTGTCAGCCGTGCCACGACATTGAGGATGTGTTCGGCGCTCAGGCTGCCGCTCTCCAGTACCAGCTCAACGGCTACCAGCACGGCATCGAGTCCGGCGACCGGTACGGCAGCCAGGACTTGCGCCATGATCCGGTCACCGCCGGCATGACGCCCCAGGCCGTGCTTAAGCTGACGCAGCGGCACCGGCAGATCAGCAAAGGGCGCTCCGTTGCGCAGCGCGCCGGGCTTGCGCTCAATCAGCGGGATGTAGTGCTGCCAGTCGTAGCTGACCTGGTCGCGATCCAGCAAGCGCGCATGGCTGGCTATCAGCGCATCATCGGCCACCACCTCGATGCGGGTCGGATACAAACGGCTGCTGACCCACTTACCCGCGTACTCACACGGCACCGAGTAGCGGTTGCGCCCGACGCTGACCAGGCAGGTGCTGGAGACCCGCGCAGGCCGCTCGACGTAACCGTCGAATGGCGCTGGCACAGGCATCAGTTCAGCGCGCTCCAACTCCAGCACTTCGGCCACACTCAGCCCGCTGTATTGAGGGTGCGTCAGCTCGTTCCAAAGCGCGCGGCAGCGCTGGCCCAGCCAGGCATTGAGTTCCTCGAAGGAGTGAAACTGGCAGTCCTGGGCGTCTAGCCAGATACGCCTGCGGCTGTCTTGCACGTTCTTTTCAACGATGCCCTTTTCCCAACCAGCGGCGACGTTGCAGAAGTCCGGATCGAACAGGTAATGCGCGCACATCACCGCAAAGCGCGCATTCACCGCCCGGCCTTTGCCCTTATTGACCCTGTCGACGGCGGTCTTCATGTTGTCGTAGATGCCCCGGCGCGGCACGCCGCCCAAGGAGCCGAACGAGCGTGTATGGGCGTCAAATAACATCTCATGGCCCTGGCTCGGATACGCCACAAGCCAGAACGCACGGCTGGCACACAGCTTCAGATGTGCCACCTGCATACGCCGGTAAATGCCGCCGACCAGCAAGCCTTCCTCGCTCCAGTCAAACTGAAACGCCTCGCCAAGAGCAAAGGTCAGCGGCACAAAGGCCTGCGACGCCTTGCCCTGTCCCCCTCGCCAGGCACGGATAAACGCGGTGAGCTGGCTGTAGCCACCGTCATAACCTTCGGCTTTGATTTGCGCCAACAGCGCCTTGGCACTGCGCCGCTGTTGCTTGGGCCGCAGCGAATCGGCTTTTAGCGCCTGCTCCAGCGTGGCGTGAAAAGGGCTGAGTTTGTTGAAGATCGCGCGGCGTTGGTAGACCGGCGGCTTGGCCTCAGGTGCTCTGACCCACTTGCGAATCGTGTTGCGCGCCAACCCGGTGCGCTTGGCTATCTCATGCAGCGACAGCTTGTCGCGGAAATACATCCGGCGGATTTTGCCCATCATTTCCATACTGATCACCCTGTGTTCTCCTGCTCAAAAATTGAGCAGAAGCAGTTGAACACCTGGGTCAGTTTTCAGTCGGCAGAACAGCCTCTACTGGGTCAGTTTTCGGTCAGCGGCAACAGTAACAGTCAACAAACTGACCTCAATTGCCGACATGATGGGTGTGCACCCGCTTAGCATTTTAGCTGAGGGTTTTTTGCTGCAATCTGGGGGCAGTCTTGACGAGCTGCTAGCCCGCGTCCGAACCGAAATTGGTGATGAGCACTGAAGACTCAACATTGTAGGCTTAGCCTGCTGATGCAGACTGCAGCTGGTGAAATATGCACATACAGAAAAGGTAGTTAGCAGCCTTTGCGACAGGCCACTAACACCTCAAAGCCGCATTCCTCTCGGCAATCTGGAGCGGGGTTGGAAAAGCTGTCCACCCTCGCGTACACGCTCATGTGCCTGGTTAGCGGCATGCATTGACGCATCAGCGCTTGTGGGGGGCGAATTGAAAACTCCATTCCCAGATAGAGGTCATGACTGTTCAAGTCGGACGAAACCCCTGGTCACGGGCAGGTAACATCATGGTCAACTCAAGCCCAAATTCCCAATCGTAGGTTTATAGGCTCAGGGTCAGAGCTTCTTCATGCCCACCCGCCGGCGCATCTCGGCAGTAATCGTCTGCCGGGTTTTCTTTATGTCCGCCCAAGGTTCATTGCCTACTTCAGCCAATCGCCCAAGCACATTTTGTATGTTCCACAGGTTACCGCCCTTAAGCTCCTTCACTTCTTCTCGAAATATCGGAACCGACACAGGCAGCCCCTCGCGGGTCCGCGCTGCGTAGGCGCAGATCGTGGTCGCGCCCAATCCGTTGCGCAGGTAATCGATGAAGATCCGCCCGACACGGTTTTTCGGCCCTGATACTGCGGAAAATCGCTCAGGCAGCATTTTAGCCATGTGGCTGACGATAGCGTGGCTGAAGTTCTTGACCTCATCCCAGCCATGCTTGCGGGTCAGCGGTACCACCAAGTGAATTCCCTTACCGCCGCTAGTCTTGAGGAACGCCTTGAGCCCCAACTCATCGAGCACTGTGAGTGTCAGCTGGGTGGCTTCGACCATACTTTTCCATGGCAGCGCCGGGTCCGGGTCGAGGTCAAGGACGAAGCGGTCAGGTTTGTCGAGATGGTCCGAGGTGGCGTTCCAGGTATGTAGCTCGACTGTGTTGATCTGCACCGCCCCTATTAAGGTCTCGACGTTGTTAATGACCATCATTGGCTGGCCCGTGAGTTTATGATCGAGGGAGATGATGCCGGGAACCTTAAGGCGCTCGGCGTTCTTCTGGAAAAACAGTTCTCCGGTAATTCCATCAGGCGCTCGCACTAAAGCTACAGGGCGGTCCTTGAGCTGCGGGAGAATCCACTCGGCCACGCTTGCGTAATATTCCGCGAGTTGGACTTTGGTTGTGCCGCTGGTAGCGTCAATGACGCGATCCGGGTGGGTGATGTGTATCTTGCTATGTTCAGAATTGATCTGAGACGGCGCAGTCGGGGCCTTCTTCTTGGCTGAGGAAGCTTTGGCATCGATATTTTTCCCATGGATATTTTTAATGATAGTCGGCTGCTCCACCGTGATGTCGCTGGCAGGCTTGTCATCACGAAGGCCATGGAACACCGCATGACGCACCGAGCCGTCCTTGGTCATTTCGGCATAGGCCACTTCTGCCAGCAACTGCGGTTTAAGCCAATGCACACGAGTGAGCTCTGCACTTCTGGGCGGGTTAGCCACTGCAGGTTTCTTGGTTCGGAGAGGCTTGATTCGATCATGGATGCTCTTGAGAGTCGCCTCCGTAAACCCGGTGCCGACTTTGCCGACGTAGCGCAACTCACCGCTGTCTCGATCATGCAGCCCCAGGAGCAGGGCGCCGAATGCATTGCGTGAGCCTGTGGGATCGGTGAAGCCAACGATGATGAATTCCTGGCGACGCTTACACTTGAGTTTAATCCAGTCACTGCTGCGCCCAGAAGCGTAGGACGAGCCGAGGCGCTTGCCGATCAGACCCTCCAACTGCATATGACAGGCGCTGGTGAGCAAGTCATTAGGGTCTTCGATGAAGGCCTCGGAAAAACGCAGTAGGGGCTCTTTGCCGGACTTTAGGATCGCCAAGAGCGCAGCCCGGCGTTCCTCGACCGGCACCTCGCGCAGGTCCACGCCATTGAAATAGGGCAGATCGAACAAGTAATAGAAGATATTGCCACTCTGGCCTGCCTCGAAAGCGTTTTGCAAGGCCTGAAAATCCGGTATGCCTTGGTCGTCGATGACCACAATTTCACCGTCTAGCCAAGCTGAATTCAATCCTAAGGAAAGCAATGCCTTGGCCTGCCTTGGCAATTTGTGGGTCCAGTCGTGCCCGTTTCGTGTAAAGAGTCGAACCTTTTGATCTTCTATCCTGGCAAGCATCCTAAAACCATCGAATTTGCACTCATAGATCCATCGACCGCTAGGAGGCTTTTCCACCAGAGTCGCCAGCTGCGGCTTGATGTAGCCCGGCAGTTTCGCCTTGCGCGCACCGGTGAGTGGCGAGAGCTTTGTTTGCCGTACAGGCTCTGCAGCTTTCTTGGTGGGCTTGGCCTTGGCTGTAATTGATGTGTTGGGTGATTTGGCAACGATTGCCCGTTCGCTGATCACGCTGTCGGGTTCGGCGACAACCACGTCGTAAATATCTTCAGGCCGAGCGGAACTGTCTTGATGCTTGATAAGAAACCATTGCTCCTGCTTGCCCGGCATGTGCGTGCGAACCAGGTTCCATAGACCGCTCAGCTTCTCGCCCTGCAGTTCAAACTTGAGGCGGCCCTTTGCGTAGGCCTCGACCGGGTCGCCCAGAGGAATCCACATGCCGCGGTCCCAGACGATGACGTCGCCAGCACCATAGTGGCCTTCGGGTATGCTGCCTTCGAAGGTAGCGTAATCCAGCGGATGGTCTTCGACATGCACCGCCAGGCGCTTGACCTTGGGATCCAGTGACGGCCCCTTTGGTACCGCCCAACTCTTGAGCGTACCGTCCAACTCTAAGCGAAAGTCGTAATGCAAGCGCGAGGCATCATGCTTCTGAATGCAAAACTGCAATGCATGCGCTTTGCCCTTGCGCCTGCTAGATTTTGTGAGGCCAGCAGGCTCTGGACTCTCCTTGAAATCACGCATTTTGTTGTATTTTTCGAGCTTCTTTTCCATGATGCCCTCCGCAGAGTGCTTACAACATCGACCTTCGCCTCACCTGAACTCAGCATTTTGAAATTTACAGCTGTGAGGCTGGGTGATAGATCTCGACGCGAAACGCAACGGGTGCATTTTTTCAATCGCAACACCGTAAACAGCTCAGATAGAAAAATAAGGCTTCTCAAACGCAACAGCTGGGCTGGTACCTATTTGAATTTGATCTCGTAACTCCACTGTCCTTCGGGGGCGCTGTCGACCAGCGTCGCCAGTTCCGGCTTGAGTTGCGCCGGCAGTTTGGCCTTGCGCGCACCCGTGAGCGTACCGGACGCCGTTCTACGCGGTTTGGCCGGGGCCTTCTTCACCGGTTTGGCTTGCTCGGCGGCAAGCTTGGGTTTGCTGATCAAGGTGCGGTCGCTGAGCACACTGTGCGGCTCGGCACTGAGCACATCGTAATCGTCTTGCGGGCGTGCAGCGCTGTCCTGATGTTTGATCAGAAACCAGTTTTCCTTCTTGCCCGGCATGTGGGTGCGCACCAGATTCCAGAGGCCGGACAGCTTCTCGCCTTGCAGTTCGAATTTAAGTTTGCCCTTGGCGTAAGCCTTGGCCGGGTCTTCCTGCGGAATCCACACACCACGATCCCAGACGATCACATCGCCGGCGCCGTAATGTCCTTCGGGAATGCTGCCCTCGAACGTCGCATAATCCAGCGGGTGATCTTCGACGTGCACCGCCAGGCGTTTGACCTTGGGGTCGAGCGACGGCCCCTTGGGCACCGCCCAGCTCTTCAGCGCGCCATCGAGTTCGAGGCGAAAGTCATAATGCAGGTGCGAAGCGTCGTGCTTCTGGATGCAGAACTGCAGCGCATGCTCAGTCGCCTTGCTGCGGCCACGGCGCTTGATGGCAGCGGGCTCCGAGGTCGCCGAAAAATCGCGCATGCGGTTGTAGTCGTCGAGGTTCCTGGTCATGGCGCACCTGCCTTGTGTCAGCCAATGCGGGTCACGGTCAGCGCGACCACGGCGATCCGGTCTACACGCTGGTAACCGGGGTTCAACAATTCTTCACCGAACACGTCGGGATCCAGTTCGCGATAGGTCCAACCGAATCGCGCCGAATCCAGGCGTGGCACCACGGTGTCGAAAAACGGATCACGGCCATCGACCATGGCCACGCCGGTATACAGCAGTAACGAGCCGCCGGGTGCCAGCCGATTGAGCGCCTGTTCGACGATGCGCAGCGACAACCCGGCCCCGAGTGAACCTCCACCATTTCGGTAAGCGCGCCCGGCCGGATCGGCCATGTACGGCGGGTTGGCGACGATCAGGTCGAAGTCGCCGTCGGTACCCTGCAACACATCGCTGGCCTGCACCTCGACGTTAACAACCTCGGCCAATGCCGCGTTGATCGCGGTCAGGCGCAGCGCGGCGGGGTTGATGTCCACCGCCAACACCTGCGCTTCGCGCCGCGCGCGGGCAATCAGAATCGCGCCGACGCCCGCCCCGCATCCGATATCCACCGCACGCTGGATCGGTGCAAAGCTCTGCTGCAGATGTGCGTGAATCAACTGCGCGAAACGGTAGGTGTCCGGACCGAAAAACACCGAATCGGCGGCATCGGTAGGAAAGCCCGAATGCACGAACAACAGGTCATCCAGACTCGACCAGCGCACCCGGCTTTTCAAGCGGCCGTCGTAGGCGTCAATCACTTGCGCCTCCTGCAACTGCCGCTGCTCTTCGGCGGACAACAACCCCGGTTCAAACGGGCGCGACCAGCCGAAGACATCACGCAAGGTATCGGCCACCTGCCCCTCGTCCCGCTGGTTGACCCGCTGATGGGTCAAAGGCGTCGGCGTGATGAAACGATAACCGTCGGCCTGCAAGCGTCGGCCGAGCTGCAGCAGTGTGAGGTCGTCGGCAGACAAATGTTCTTCCTGATTCATGGAGAATTCCTTAACGCAGACTGGATTTGAGTTCGATGAAGCGACGCGTTGCCAACAGCCCCGCCGGGTGGGCATGGCGGGCCGGTGACAGCCATGGGATCAGCGTGGCCATTTGCGCGTGTCCGTCCTGGCCTTGTAGCGCGCAGGTCAGACGCTGCACATCGGGATCATGTTCGGGCACGGCGGCGTCCGGGGTGGCGACCTGACGGCTGCGTCTTGGCGTCGTATTCCTCTCCGAGGACGTCCAGTCGCCGGCGATCCAGTCGTGCAGCAGTTGCTTTTCATAAGGACTGAACACGCCGAACATCGCCGCACCGTCGCCGTCGATCAACTGCCAGAAACGGCTGGCCTGCGGATCTTGATTGCGCTTGATCCAGCCCTTGTCCTGCATCACCTGCAGAAACCCGGGCAGTTGCTCGGGCGTGGCCAGCCACTGATTGACGGTTTTGCCGTCGAAGCGGCAGTAGTCGGAATGCATGTGCTGACCAAACGGACGCTTGCGCTCGAGCATCGCCAGCACTTCCTGTTCCAGGTCGAAACCCTCGATGATGGCGCGGCTGCCCTGCCCCAGATCGTTGAGTCGATAGCCAAGCGCTACCCGGCGCAGAAACTCGCTGCGATCCGCTTCCAGCGGCAGCAGGTCGAGCACCGCCTGCACGGCTTTTTGTGCATGGCCGGTGCTGGCGTTATCGATGGTCACATGCAGGGTGAAATAGTACGGATCGATGCCCAACTCGCTGAGCTCATAGGCACTGATCAGCAGGTGCAGCGGCAATTGTTCGTAACCGAGGTTGTAACCGATCACCTCCGGCAAACAAGCTTCACCGCAGGCACCGAGTGCCAGTTGCAATGCACCTTGCAGGTAGCGCTCATCGGCGATGGCGCTGGCATCCTGCAAACCGTGTTCAGCGAGCAGTTTGCGATAGATCACCACATGGTTTTGCGCAGGATTGCCGTCGCCGAGTTCTTCCAGATAGGTACACAGCAAGCCGTCAAAACGCGGGTCGCGCCATTGCGCCAACAAGCCGTACAGCCACGCGCCATCCACCAGTTTGGTCGGTGCCACGGCTTGCAGAAAGTACAACGCATGAGCCTTGTTGCTGAAGTACTGGCGCGGTCCGCCCGCCTGACGCTGTTGCAGGTAATCGGCGTACTGCCGGGCAACTTCGGTGCAGTGCCCGGCGACCCAGTCCTGCCACACCGACGGATCCTGCGGCAGTTCTTCAGGCAGCAGCGCGGCGCGCTGCAACTGCTCGGCGAGAAAATCCTGCGCGAGGGTGTCAGGCGAATGCTCGAGCAGCAGCGCCTCATAAATACGCCGCAAATCGCCGTCGGCAGTGATGGGCTGTTGCTGCGCGCTCGGCGCCTGCAGAGGGGTCAGGGCAGTCATGTCAGTGTTCTCGTTCGGTTGGCCGGTCAGGGCGTTGTTTCACGCCTCTACATCAGCAGAGCAACCGCTACGGAGAAAAATTCAATCGACATGAAAATTGCCCTGACGGACGGCGATCAGCGCCAATTCTCTTTCACTTGGTCACTTGGTCTCTTTACCACTGGATCGCTTGACAGATTGACCGCTTGACCGATTGATCACTGTAGGAGCTGCCGAAGGCTGCGATCTTTTGATCTTCAGAAATCAAAAGATCGCAGCCTGCGGCAGCTCCTACATTTACATCGTGTAATGGCTTCGGTTCGCAGATTGTTTTGGGAGCGCTAGTGTTGAAGGACGATGGTTACGGAGGGCAATGGAATGCCTGAAGCTGCAAAAGCCTGCGGTTTACGCAAGGGACGCTATTCGGAGGTTGGGCGGGTTTATTTGCTGACGGCGGTGGTTAAGGAGCGTCGGCCGGTTTTTTCCGACTGGAAAGTCGGAAGATTATTGGTTGAGCAGATGCGCGCGGCAGATGAGGCAGGATTGGGCGTGTCTTTGGCTTGGGTGGTCATGCCGGATCACCTGCATTGGTTGGTCGACCTGAAACGAGGCTCCTTGGCCCAGCTGATGTGCCGCGTCAAATCGCGTAGCTGTCGGTCGGTAAACCTGATGTCTGGCAGTCAGGGAGGCCTGTGGCAACGCGGCTATCACGACCGAGCTCTGCGTCGCGATGAAGATTTGAAAGCGGCTGCCCGCTACATTGTCATGAATCCATTGCGGGCCGGTCTGGTAAAGCGCCCGGGTGATTACCCGCTATGGGACGCAGTATGGCTCTGAAGATCAAAAGATCGCAGCCTTCGGCAGCTCCTACATTTGGAACGATTTTCCCCTGTAGGAGCTGCCGAAGGCTGCGACCTTTTGAGTTTTGCTTCAGCCCTGCCCCTTGGCCTGCTGCTCCAGATGCACCTGCAATTGCGGATCGATCTGCAGCGCGGCAGCCAGTTCATCCAGGTAGTTGCGTTCGGCGTCTTGCTGGTGGTCCACCAGGATCACGCTGACCAGGTACATCTCGGCAGCCATGGCCTGGTCGTCGTTGGCCGCCTGCGCGACTTCGTTCGCATCCAGCGGTTTGGCAACTTCAGCGTTAAACCATTGCTGCAATTGTGGATCGTCGGTGTGTTTGCCAATCTCTTCATCGATCATCTGCCGTTCCCGGTCATCGATCTCACCATCAGCCTTAGCTGCCGCGATCAGCGCCCGCAGCACAGCATGCCCGTGCTCCTCGACTTCGGGCCCGGCCAGCAGATTTGCGGTTGGCGGAATCTGTTGTGGCGCCGCCGACGCCTGACTGCGCTGCCAGGCCTGATACGCCTGGAACGCCATCATTCCCAACGAGGCCAGTGCCGCATAATGGGTGCCGCCGGAACGACTTTGTGTACCGCCGCCACCGCCGCCAAGCAAACCACCCAGCAATCCACCCAAACCGCCCAGCCCACCGGACTGCGCGCCACTGGCGCCTGTACTCGCGCCGCCGCCCAACAGGCCACCGAGCAAGCCGCCCAGTCCGCCCAGACCTGCGCCGGCCGAGGCGCCACTTGGTTGTCCCGCCGAGGCCTGGCCTCGCAGCAGTTGTTCGAGCAAATCGCTGGTGTTCATGATCTCGTCCTCAGGCATTGGCATTCACCGCGTCAGGCAACAATAGACCGGCGCAGCCATCGCGCCAGCACCGTCTGGCTGACACCGGCGGTTTTCGCCGAGGTATTTTTCGAGCGGCCAGCTAAGATTCAACGGTGGTGAACCTTATCCCGGCCAAACCGGTCGATAGCTGCAACCCCGACCCGGTTTGCCGGCGCCCTTTGCTCGAGGGTGATACCCGGCTTGCTTCATTTTTCTGGAGAACGCCCCCGTGATATCGACCGTACACATCGCCAGGCTCAAAGCATGGGGCGCCCATGGTTTTACCGCGACCGGCGTGGTCACTGCCTTTCTGGCGACCCTCGCCCTGCTGGAGAACCAGCCGACCCATTGCCTGATGTGGCTGGGCGTGGCATTGATCGTCGACGGCCTCGACGGGGCGCTCGCGCGCAAGGTCAATGTGCAATCGGTGCTGCCGAGTTTTGACGGTTCGATCCTCGATCTGGTGATCGACTACCTGACCTACGTGTTTATCCCGGCGCTGTTCATCTACCGCTACATCCCCCTGCCCGACTACACCCTGCTGCTGAGTGTGTCGCTGATTCTGGTGTCGTCGCTGTTCTGCTTCTGCAACGTCAACATGAAAAGCAAGGACAACTATTTCGTCGGTTTCCCCGCCGCGTGGAACGTGGTTGCCCTGTGCCTGTACATCATTGGCCCGGGACCGTGGATCACTTTTCTGACCATCATTGGCCTGGCGCTGCTGACCGTCACCCGCATGAAGTTCCTGCACCCGTTCCGTGTGCGCCGGTTCATGCCGATCAACATCGCGGTAACGGCAATCTGGCTGTTGTGCAGCCTGTCGCTGGTGCTCAATCACCCGGTGATCAATCCGCCGGTGATGGGGTTGTGGCTGCTGATGTCGGCGTACTTTCTGGGGATCTGCATCTGGCGTACGGCGCTGGAGTGGGTTGATGGGGCACACCTGAAATAGCGCCAGACCTGCCAAACACGAATACCTGTGGGAGCTGGCTTGCCAGCGATTTCGTACTGTCAGTCGACATCGTTTTGACAGGACGGCCGCCATCGCTGGCAAGCCAGCTCCCACAGGGATTGGCATTGTTCCGCCATTCAGCGTTTGGTGATCACCACCTCCAGATACTCGCTCGGCACCACCAGCGAACCGGCTCCCGCCCGATTCGAGCGGTTGAGCAAGTCCGCCAGATCACTCTCCAGCGCCTGACCGCTTTCCGGCGGCAATGCCGCGAAAGCCTTGTGCACCGGCCCGTACCAGTGACGGAAGATGTCGATGAAATGCGCCGCCGAGCGATAGCGGAAGTTGAACGAGCGGCGGGTGACCTGCAGTAGAAATTCGCGCTCATTGAAGTGGCTGTGCAACCACGCTTCGGTGCCCCAGTTCGACGGCGGCTGGGCCACGGCGGGAGGCGGGACGTGGCGACCAAGCACCTTGAACATCTGGCCGACGAAGCCTTCCGGCGTCCAGTTCGCCAGACCGATGCGCCCGCCCCTTCGGCAGACCCGCGCCAGTTCTGCAGCTGCAGTGGCCTGATCCGGGGCAAACATCACGCCGAAGGTCGACAGCAGCGCGTCGTAACTCTCGTCGGCGAACGGCAACGCTTCGGCATCGGCGACCTGAAAAATCACCTCCAGATGCTCGGCCCGCGCCCGATCCTGTCCACGCTCGAGCAGCGCCGCGACATAGTCGGTCGAGGTCACCTTGCAGCCACGCCGCGCTGCCGCCAGGGTTGCATTGCCGTTACCGGCGGCGACATCCAGCACCTCTTCATCGCAGCGCAGGTCGCAAGCCTCGGCGAGGTTTTCGCCGACGATCTGCAAGGTGGTACCGATCACCGCGTAATCGCCGCTGGCCCAGGCGACTTTCTGGCGCTCCTTCAGACCCGTCAGATCAATGGGCGTACTCATCAATCGTGCTCCGCAGCAGGTTGGAGAACTTCATTCAGCCGTGGTCGGGTCAATGACCGTCATCACCCGTGCCACGCTGTTGGCCGGGAAGCCGCCCAGCCTGGCGTGCTCGCGCACCTGCTCCTCGTCAGGGGCGATGTAGACGCAATAGATTTTGTCGGCCGTGACGTAACTCTGCAGCCACTGCACCTGTGGCCCGAGTTCACGCAACACCTGGCAGGAGGTTTGCGATACGGCTTTTAGTTCTTGCGGCGACAGCTTTCCGGCCCCTGGAATCTCGCGTTCAATCACGAATTTCGGCATGGCAACCTCGCGTTCTTTTTATCAGTGACAGGGACGGCAGTGGCCCTGCTCATCCACTATCGCGCCGAGGGTCGATGGCGTCCCTGCCAATCGTCCGAAGAGCCTGGAAAACCCTGGCTTGGCCGATGAATGGCGGCTTTTTGTAAAGGCCTCGAGACACTTCGAGATTGCCATTGCATGGGGCATTCGGTTTTTATGCTTTCCCGTGTTCCGTGAATGGATTCCATCATGTCCCTGCGTCTTGAATGGCTCGTCGATCACCCGCAGCACAGCGACACTTACGCCGAGTGGATCCACCGCCAGTTTGCCTACGAATATACCGAGCAACCCTTGACCGAATGGCAACGCGAGTTCGCTGCCGGCCAGAACAATGGTGACTGGTCGTGCCTGATTGCGCTGGACGGCGAGCGCCTGCTCGGCGGTGCGGCACTGGCCCGGGCGGACCTGGCGCTGCGTCCGGATCTCGGCCCGTGGCTGGCATGCGTGTTTGTCAGCCCGCAAGCTCGCGGCCAGGGGCTGGCAGAACGGTTGATCGACGGCATCAGCCAGGCGGCGAAACAGCGCGGCTTCGCACGCTTCTATCTGCACACACAGAACAAGCAGGACTATTACGCCAAACGCGGCTGGACAGTGCTGGAGCGCTTTCGCGCCTGGGACAACGAGCAATGGCTCATGGTGCGCGACCTGTGAGCCATTGATATGCGCGGGCGGTGACTCTCGATGCATCTGAGCACTCAGTTCTGGTTGTTGCAGCCATCGGCGAATTTACGGTAATCCAGCACTTGGGTTTTGCCTGCCGAATCGAGGTAGGTCATGCGCGCATCGACAATGCCGCAGGTCACAGAGGTGTCCTGGGTCATCGACAGCACTTTCTGCACGTCCAGGTGCGTGCCGTAGGTGTAGGTGTGCGGGGTGATATCGGCTTCGGCACGGGCCGACAGGGTGCAGATGTTCAGGGCGGCGAACAGGCAGGCGGCGATCACGGATGTGCGGGTCATGGCGGTTACCTCAAGGCGTGGGTGGGTTGAGCCGAGGCAAGCTGGATGCGCCTCGATGGAGCCTATTTGAGGCGCTTGAGGTATCACGTCTGTGTCTGGAAATGCCCGTTATGACGCGTTGTGTATCTGCGCCACCCGGAGATACACAGCGATACAAAACCCTGAAAAAATCGCGTTTTTGCGTGTATCTGTATCCGTCATGGCGCCAGATACACTGCAATACAAACCCCGGCAGGCAAGCCGGCGCAGGCTCGATAGACTGCATGGCATTGCCCTTTGATAGAGGTTCTGCACCGATGGAACATGTCGATCACATTCTCATCGTCGACGACGACCGCGAGATCCGCGAGCTGGTTGGCAATTACCTGAAAAAGAACGGCCTGCGCACCACCGTGGTCGCCGATGGCCGACAGATGCGCAGTTTTCTCGAAGCCAACACCGTCGACCTGATCGTGCTCGACATCATGATGCCCGGCGACGATGGTCTGCAGTTGTGCCGCGAGTTGCGCGTGGGCAAACACAAGGCCACGCCGGTGCTGATGCTCACCGCGCGCAACGATGAAACCGACCGCATCATCGGCCTGGAAATGGGTGCAGACGATTACCTGACCAAACCGTTCGCTGCCCGCGAACTGCTGGCGCGGATCAACGCCGTGCTGCGGCGCACGCGGATGCTGCCGCCAAACCTGGTGGTCACCGAAAGCGGTCGGCTGCTGGGCTTCGGCCGATGGCAGCTGGACACCTCGGCCCGTCACCTACTGGACCAGGACGGCACGCTAGTCGCGCTCAGCGGCGCCGAATACCGTTTGCTGCGAGTGTTCCTCGATCACCCGCAACGGGTGCTCAGCCGCGATCAGTTGCTCAACCTGACCCAGGGGCGCGAGGCCGATCTGTTTGATCGTTCCATCGATCTGCTGGTCAGCCGCCTGCGCCAGCGTCTGCTCGACGATGCGCGCGAACCGGCTTACATCAAGACCGTGCGCAGCGAAGGTTATGTGTTCTCGCTGCCGGTGGAAATTTTCGGGGCTTCGGCATGAGTTTCAGGCTGCAGTGGCCACGAACGCTGGCGTCACGCTTGTCGCTGATCTTTCTGGTCGGGCTGATCCTCGCTCAGGCGCTGTCGTTTGGCGCGCAGTACTACGAGCGTTTCCAGAGTGCCCGAAGCACCATGCTGGGCAATATGCGAAACGACGTCTCGACGTCGATCGCCATCCTCGATCGCTTGCCCGCGCAGGAACGGCCCGCCTGGCTCAAGCAACTGTCCCGCACCAACTACGACTATCTGTTGAGTGTCGGCGAATCCGGTGCGCCGCTCGACCCCGAGGCCGACGAGGTGCCGGTGGCCGTGACCTCGATCAGCGCCGCGCTCGGCGGTGCACACCCGCTGGGCTTCACCCGGTTTGCCGGGGAGCAAAAACACTTTCAGGCCCACGTCAGACTCAGCGACGGCAGCCCGGTGACGATTGATGTGCGTCCAGCCATGCCGCCCTTGTCGCCGTGGCTGCCGGGGGTTTTGCTCGGACAACTGGCGCTGTTGATCGCCTGCACCTGGCTGGCGGTGCGCATTGCCATCCGCCCCCTCGCCCGCCTCGCCAACGCCGTGGACACCCTCGATCCCAACGCCCATCCCGTGATGCTCGACGAGCAAGGCCCGATCGAAGTGGCCCACGCCGCGCGGGCCTTCAACGCGATGCAGACACGCATCGCCGCGTATCTGAAGGAGCGCATGCAACTCCTGGCAGCGATTTCCCACGACCTGCAAACCCCGATCACCCGCATGAAGCTGCGTGCCGAGTTCATGGACGACTCAGTGGAAAAAGACAAACTGTGGAGCGACCTCGGCGAAATGGAGCACTTGGTCCGCGAAGGCGTGGCCTACGCCCGCAGCATCCATGGTTCGACCGAAGAAAGCCGGCGCACCGACCTCGACGCCTTCCTCGACAGCCTGGTGTTCGATTACCAGGACATGGGCAAGGATGTACGCCTGATCGGCAAGAGCGCGGCGGTGATCGATACCCGCCCCCAGGCACTGCGGCGGGTGCTGGTGAACCTGACCGACAACGCGTTGAAATTCGCCGGTGCCGCCGAAGTCTGGGTCGAAGCCCACAAGGATAGCCTCGCAATCACCGTCATGGATCGTGGCCCGGGCATCGCCGATGCCGAACTGGCGCATGTGCTGCAACCGTTCTATCGCGTGGAAAACTCGCGTAATCGTGATACCGGCGGTACCGGTCTGGGACTGGCGATCGCTCAGCAACTGGCCATGGCCCTCGGAGGTTCGCTGACCCTGAGCAATCGCGAGGGCGGTGGGCTGTGTGCCGTGCTGAAGCTGCCGCTGCGCTGACCCCCGCACAGATCCCTCATCGGAATTGCAGGCTCACACAGCCTGCAAGGTTGACCCGGCCCGGCTAGACTGATTCATTACCCAGTCGAGGGGGAATGCAGGACGACGTCAGCTGTGCCCTGCCCATTTCCGTGACCATCGCCCTGCGGCCCATGCCTCGACAACGTTTTGCCACCGGACGGTGATCCTGTATCAGGAGCACTCGTGATGGACGAATCAAGACTCAACGCATTCATGGGCAAACTGGTCAACGACATGGGCGGCGCCGCAATGTTGGCAAATGTCATCGTTGGCGAAGAACTCGGGCTGTATCGGGCAATGGCCGACAGTCAGCCGATCACCCCGCAAGCCCTCGCTGAAAAAACCACCTGCAATCCCCGACTGGTGCGCGAATGGCTCAGTGCGCACGCCGCGTCCGGCTACATGGAGCATCACGATGGCCAGTTCCGTCTGCCAGAAGAACAGGCGCTGGCACTCGCCGTCGAAGACTCACCGGTGTACGTCGCCGGCGGACTCGGCGTGGTGGCCTCGTTTTTCCACGACAAGGACAAACTGGTCAAAGCCATGCGCGGCAACGGCGCCCTGCCCTGGGGCGATCACCACCCGTGCATGTTCAGCGGTACGGAGCGCTTCTTCCGCCCCGGCTATAAGGGGCACTTGATCGCGGAATGGCTGCCGGCGCTGGACGGCGTGGTGGCCAAACTGGAAAAAGGCGCCAAAGTCGCCGACATCGGCTGCGGCCACGGCGCTTCAACGGTGATCATGGCCCAAGCGTTTCCCAAATCGCACTTTGTCGGTTTCGATTATCACGCGCCGTCAATCACCGTCGCCACCCAGCGCGCCGAAGAAGGCGGTGTCAGCAGCCGGGCAGAATTCTTCCAGAGCACCGCCAAAAGCTATCCCGGTGACGGCTATGACCTGATCTGCTATTTCGACTGCCTGCACGACATGGGCGACCCGGTCGGCGCTGCGCAGCATGCGTTCAAATCATTAAAGGACGACGGCACGGTGTTGTTGGTCGAGCCATTTGCCAACGATACGCTGGACGACAATATCAACCCGGTCGGACGCCTGTTTTATGCGGCCTCGACCTTTATCTGCACGCCGAATTCGCTGTCCCAGGAAGTCGGCCTGGGGCTCGGCGCGCAGGCGGGTGAAGTGCGCTTGCGCAAAGTGTTTGCCGAGGCTGGGTTCAAGCACTTCCGCCGGGCGACGCAGACGCCGTTCAATCTGATTCTGGAGGCGCGCAAATAATTCACCGCTATCACCTGTGGCGAGGGAGCTTGCTCGCGCT
>Ga0209426_1000299_pt1 | contig 60690 bp, 64 predicted proteins | sample Deesub1362B_J571_FD_187697 | JGI IMG/M metagenome (GOLD analysis project Ga0209426, IMG submission 187697) | Deep oceanic, basalt-hosted subsurface ecosystem from Juan de Fuca Ridge flank, Pacific Ocean, CORK Borehole 1362B_J2.571 (SPAdes)... ... | reverse complement strand
TTCTGTTCTTGATGGTGCGATTTTTGGAGACCACTGTTCACCTATTTCTGATACAACAATAATGAGTTCAATTTCCTCATCCTGTGACCATATTGACCATGTAAAGACACAACTGCCTTACAGTATACTTGTTGCTTTAATCGCTCTTTTAATAGGTTACTTACCTTCTGCTTTTGGAATTTCACCCTTTATATCAATTTTAAGTGGCTTTGTTTTCTTTATGGTATTTTTTAATTTGATTTGAAATTATTTGTAGCGGTGCGATTTATCGCATATTAAAAGATATTTGTAGCGGCGTGATTTATCACGCAATAAAAATATCTGCAGCAACACAATTTATCGTGAAAATGATATTCGTCGCATAAATGCGACCGCTACAATATTATAAATACAAAAAACGCAATAAACGCAAAAAACACAATAAACACAAACTGTAGCGGTGCGATTTATCGCACATTAAAAGATATTTGAACGACACGATTTATCCTGAAAATGATATTCATCGCATAAATGCGATCGTTACAGAAATTGTAAAGGAAAAATGTGGCTGTGCAATTTTATAGCATAATAAAAGTTGGATAAATACACCTGTTACTTTTTATTTCAAGAATTCAATTCTTTCATCAATTTATAAACAGCAGAAAAATCCATGTCTTTAAATCCTTTATTTTTGGCTATTCTGTATAATTCTGAAGTCAGAGAAGTTATAAAGCTTGTGGTTCCGAGTTTTTTTGAGGTTTCAACATAATATCTTACATCCTTCTCCATTAACTCAAGTTTAAAGAAAGGATTAAAATTATTTTCAAGAATATTTTTCCCCTTTATAAACATTGCCTTGCTTCCAAAGGCAAGTTCACCCAGTAATTCAACTGCAAGGTTCCTGTCTATCCCTGCTTTTTCAAGATACAGAAGACCTTCGGAAAGTGTTAGTATGCTCACCGCTCCCAAAACATTTATGAATAACTTTAAATAAGATGCACTTCCTGCTTTTCCCACATATATAACCTTTTTCCCCATTGAATCAAGATAGGGTTTAACTTTCTCAAATATCTCTCTGTCACCTCCTGTAATTATTATGAGTTCTCTGTTTTCTGCTTGCGGAAGCGTTCCGAGCACAGGTGAGTCAAGGAAATGAACTTTTTTCTCTTTTAATTTATTATAAAGATAGATTGAATATTCAGGTAGATTTGTTGTCATATCCACAATAATTTTATTTTCAGAAAGCGCATCCCATATTCCCTTTTCTCCGAAAATCACTTCATTTACAGTATCCTTATCTTTTAACATCAGGAAAATAACATCGCTTTCCTTTGCAATTTCATAGGGTGAATTTTTCCATTCAGCACCCGTTTCAATAAGTTCCTTTCCCTTTTCTTTTGTTCTGTTCCAGATATTTAATTTTTTGTGGTCTTTTAAAATATTTTTAGCCATTCTTATACCCATCATTCCAAGACCTATGAATCCTGCTTTCATTTTTACCTCCTGGTTTAAGAATAAATAATACTTGAAAAATTAAGTGGTTTGCTATTATAATTAAACCTCAAAAGGAGGTGAAAATGGCTGGAAGATGTGAAATATGCGGTAAAGGACCTATTATAGGGAGACAGATTTCCCATTCTCATAGAATCTCACCCAGAAAATTTAAGGTGAATTTGCATACAAAAAGAGCAATTATTAATGGAGTTAAAAGAAAGGTTAGAGTGTGCACAAAATGTTTGAGAAAGTTAAAAACAGCATAAAGAATCTTTGAAGTATATCCTCCATCTAATCAAAAAAGACATAATACTTGAATTCAGAACAAGGGAAATTATTATTCCTTATTTGCTTTTTTCGTTTTTATTGCTCTTTCTTTTAAGTTTTGGTCTTGAAAGAATTGAGGATATGAAGCTTTTTTCTTTTTTTTATTTTTTATCCTTTATTTTTGCAGGAATGATAGGGTTTGAAAGAACCGTATCCCTTGAGTTTGAATCAGGAGGAATTTATTCCCTTTTAACATTCCCTATTCCGAGAGACTTTATATTTATAGCAAAAACAATTTCAATGTTTCTTTTTCAAACAGTATCAGGATTAATTCTCATGATTATATTTTCCGTTTTTTTGAATATAGGTTTTCCTCCTTTCATTCCCTTTTTCCTGATTCTTATTCTCTTTTCCTTCGGATTTTCAATCCTCGGAACCCTGCTTTCATTTCTTACATTCTCGTCAAAGGCAAAGGAGTTTTTACTACCGATAATTTTGATTCCTCTTTTTGTTCCTCCTTTTGTGGCAGGTACCAAGGCGTTGACCGTTCTTTTTGATGAAGGAATCTTCAAAATAAATTATCTTTATTTTTTGATATTTTTTGATGTTCTTTATTTTTTTGTCTCAGACCTTTTGTTTGAATATGTGATACTGGAATGAAAAACTTTAAGGGTGTAAAGAGTATGACCGGTGTTAGCACTGCAAAAGGAAGGGAGGGAAGAATTTCCTGCAGGGTTGAAATCGTGTCTCTTAATTCAAAAGGTTCGGAGTTAAAAGTTATGATTTTGCCTGAAATTCCAGGTCTTGAAACAAAAGTTAGAGAGTTTTTAAAGAAGTATCTGAAAGATGGTAAATTTATTGTAAAGATAAGTTTCCCTGATACAGGTGTGAAATTCAAACTTAATAAAAAACTACTTGAAGATTTGAATTTGAAAACAGGGAAGGAATTGACCTTTATGATTGACCCTTTTAAAATTCCAGGGCTCGTTGAATTTATTTATCCTGAGAAAAAGATATGGAAACTCCTCAGGAAAGTTCTTAAAAACGCAATTGAGTCCCTTGAGGAGAAAAGAATAAGAGAGGGAACAGAAATTAAAAAAGCAATAGAAACTGAAATTGATAAAATCAGAAGGCTTTTGAAAAATATGAAAAGAGAAGGTATTAACGAGGAAATTGTAAGAATTTACTCACATTTGAAGGCAATTAAGAATATTTTAAGAAATAAAAAGGGACCATGGGGCAAGTTAATAGATTTTTACGGACAGGAAATTTTAAGAGAAGCAAATACAATAACTCAGAAAACGGATGTTCTTGAAATAATTAATTCTGCAATAAGGGTGAAGGAAGGAGCTGATAATATAAGAGAGCTTTCAAGGAATCTTGTTTAAGAACACCTCATTTTATTCGTATCTTCTAAGATTAATCGGCTCAAAGGAAACAAAAGAGTTTTTTGAGACAGTAAAGGATGAATTTCCAAAAACAATCAGGATTAATATTTTAAAGACAGATAAGGAATTTGTAAAAGAGAGATTAATTAAAAAAGGTTTTATTTTAAAAGAAAATCCTTTATGGGAGAATTCCTTTGAGGTTATATATGAACCGTATGAAATCGGTAAGACAATAGAACATTATGCAGGGCTTTTCTATGTGCAGGAAAAATCATCCCTTCTACCTGTTAAAATTCTTGAGCCGAAACCAGATGAGGTAATTCTTGACATTGCCTCAGCCCCCGGTTCAAAGGCAACACAGATAGGAGAGAAAATGCAAAATAAAGGGGTTCTTGTATGTAATGATATCCATCTTCCAAGAGTAAAAGCACTCACACATAATCTTGATAGAATCGGTCTTATAAATACGGCTGTTACAATGATTGATGGTGCAAGGTTCGGTGAACTTTATTATGAAAAATTTGATAAGGTTCTTGTGGATGCTCCGTGTTCAAGTATGGGAACAGTTCATAAATCAAAGGAGGTTCTTTCTTGGTGGAATGAAAGGGAGATAAACTGGTTTAAAATGATTCAGAAAAAACTTCTGGTGTCGGGTTTAAAAGCACTTAAGCCCGGTGGAATACTTGTTTATTCAACATGCACTCTTACTGTGGAGGAGAATGAGGAACTTGTTGATGAAATAATAAAAAATTTTCCTGTTGAACTTTTAAAAATAGAAAGCCTGAATATAAATGAAGAAAGAGGAGTTACAGAGTATATGGATAAAAAATTCTCAAAGGAACTTGAAAAAGCAATAAGGATATGGCCCCATAAGTCAAATATGGAAGGTTTTTTTATTGTTAAAATGAAAAAAGTAGAAAGTATAAAAAGAAACAGGAAATTTTATCTTAATAGAGAATACAGAAAAATCCTAAAAAAGAGTAATTCAGAGATAATAAAATTTTTAAATTATCTGAGAGATTATTTTGGTATTGATAAAAAAATTTTTGATGATAAAATTTTTAAGATTTCAAAAGGTATATGGCTTCTTTCAAAAGAAATGCAGGATTTTGGTATTCCTCATTCTTTCAGGGAAGGTTTGAGAATGGCAAGATTTTATAAGAATGAATATAAGTTAACCACAAATGCTTCACAGGTTCTTTTTCCCTATATAAAGAAGAATATTTATGAAATAAAAAATGAAGAGGATGCTTTAAAAGTTTTAAAAGGACTTGATATTAAAGCAGATATGAACGAAAGTGATGGGTTCAAAGTTCTGGTATATGATGGGATATGTCTGGGGATGGGAGTTAAAAGAGGAGAGAAGTTAAAGAGTCAGATACCTAAAAGTAGAAGATTTGAGGAGATTATCCTTTGACTCTACCTTCTTGGTATAGGGGTAGTTGGAGTTGAGGCAGGAAGTACAGGAAGTTTCAAAGCTTCTTCAGGTATTTTCCCTTCAAGGGTTTTAAGGAAAGCTATTATCTTTTTAAGTTCATCTTTTGTTAATTCTTTTCCCAGCTGAACTTTTGCCATAACCTGAATTGCATCTTTCAGATTCCATATTGAACCATCATGGAAATAGGGATAGGTTTTTGTAATGTTTCTTAAGGATGGAACCTTGAATACATAAAGGTCTTCCTCTTTGTGAGTGACAGCAAATCTTCCCACATCCATTGGCATTGTGGGAGTCTCGAGTGTCACATATCCTCTTGTTGCATTCCAGTATTCTTCAACTATTCCGAAGTTTGCAAACATATTTCCTCCAACAGCGGGTCCATTGTGACAATTTGCACAGCCTATTTCAATAAATGTTTTAAGTCCTTCTTTTTCCTCTTTTGTAAGTGCTTTCAGGTCACCTTTAAGGAATTTATCAAATCTTGATGGAGTCATAAGGATTCTTTCAAATGCAGCTATTGCTTTTGAAAGGTTGTCATAGGTCAGAGGATTTTTATCCTTTGGAAACGCTTTCTTGAACAGTTTAACATATTCAGGTATTGAGCTTATTCTTTTCATTACTTCCTCAGGAGAGTCCATTCCCATTTCAATCGGATTCAGAATAGGACCTTTTGCCTGTTCTTCCACATCCTTTGCTCTTCCATCCCAGAATTGCAAAAAATGTATGGCAGCATTCAGAACTGTTGGTGCATTTCTGGGGCCAAGTTGCCACTTATGTCCCACTGATGTTGGAAGATTGTCAACCCCGTAGGTTGCAAGATTATGACATGTGTTACAGCTTATAAGACCGCTTTTTGAAAGCCTGGGTTCAAAATACAGCATTTTACCGAGTTTTACTTTTTCAGGTGTTACTGAATTTTCCTTACTCTGGGTTACTTCAGGGAGTGGTTGAAAAAGCTCTTTTGCTTCTTTAAGAAGTTCTTTATCCTATGAATACAGATTTGCTGCAAATATTGATATTAGAAGTATTATAAACTTTTTAAACATAGTTTAAATTTAAAATTAAAAAGGATTTGAACCTGTAATTTTATTGTAAAAATTATAAATTATTTGATAGAAGAGGTCAAGTTAATTCCAGATTCCCGATATTTCAGTTTTACATTCAGGGCATTTCCCTTCTTTTAATTTGTTTTCAATTATCCAGAAAAATTCCCTTTTTATTAATAATTCACCACATTCAGGGCAATATGTACTTTCCAGTTCCGGTGCTCTTATATTGCCTCCGTAGACAAATTTAAGTCCTTCCTCAAGACCTATTTCCCTTGCCCTTAAGATTTTCCTTATAGATGTTCTATCTCTATCTCTCATTTTATAATCAGGATGGAAAGCAGTAACGTGCCATGGAATATCAGGAGATAGAGAACAAATGAACTTTGCTATATCCCTTAACTCCTCTTCTGAATCATTGTAATCAGGAACTATAAGTGTAACTATCTCAATCCATAGTCCTTTGCTATGAACTTTTTTTATTCCATCAAGAACCTTATTCAGAGTTGCCCCAAGCACTCTGTAATTTTTATCTCTGAAGGATTTTAAATCAATTTTGAATAAATCTATAACCCCTTCAAGATACTCAAGAGCCTCATCAGTTACATATCCGTTTGATACATAACCTGTTAAAAGCCCCTTTTCCTTTGCCAGTTTAAAAATTTCCTTTGCCCACTCTGTTGTTATTAAGGGTTCATTATATGAGGAGATAATGCTTTTTGAACCCTTTGACATTGCAATTTTTACAATTTCATCTGCTGTTATTTCCTCATAATAGAGATATGCTCTCTCATCTTTTAATACCTGTGATGTTATCCAGTTTTGACAATAAGGGCAGTGAAAATTACAACCGAGCATTCCAAATGTTAGAGCATTTGAACCGGGTAAAACATGAAAAAAGGGTTTTTTTTCTATAGGGTCATTCTGGAGACCTGATACATAATTAAAGGGCACGAATAATTTACCATTTCTGTTATACCTAACCTTGCATATACCTCTTTTGCTTTCAGAAATTATACATTTATGAGCACAAGCAACACACCTCACTTTATCATTTTCAACTTTTTCATAAAGTTCTCCCTCTTTTACGAGTGTATCTATATTTACCTTCTCTTTTTCAAAAATCATAAAATTCTCCTCGCATGCAATGGGATTTGAACCCTGTAAAAAAAATTTACACAAAAAAAATTTTTTGTTCTCAATTTGAAACTAAATCTTTTTTATATTATAATTATACATTAAACTAAGTATTTAGTATATCTTATATAATAGATGGGTTCAACCCCTGCAATAAAAAATTTAGGAGGAGGTCCTATGAACAACTACGGACTAAGATTCAGGAAGGGTGATGTGGAGATAGAAATACAGGGTGACAAAAACTTTGTCGAAAAAAAATTCGAAGAGCTATACTCAAAAATCTTCGGCGCAATAGTCCCTGTAAAGAATAAGTCCTTCAATGAAATGAGGATTATAGAGAAGATAGCTTCTTCTGAACATCTGGATTCAAAAGACCTCAGAGAATACATGAAAAAGTTCAGAACCACAAACAACACAGAGAAAATGATGGTTGCCGCAAGATATCTTTATGAAAGATTAAATAAAAAATCCTTTACTTTGTTTGACCTTAAATCTATATACAAGATAATGAGATGGCAGATTTCAAAGAACCCATCCTCTTTTTTACAAAAATTTAGACAAAAAAAATACATATATTTGCTTCCCCAGAAAAGAGATGGGAAGCCCCTTTATGTTTTAACTGAAAAAGGAATTAAATTCACTGAGACTTTAAGAAAGAGAAGTTAATTTAAATTTTTATGCTTGAAATTGACGGTTCCCACCTGGAGGGTGGGGGTCAGATATTAAGAATTTCTCTTTTTCTTTCACTTTTAACTCAAAAGCCCTTTCATATTTATAATATAAGAAAAGGAAGACCAAAACCGGGTCTTAAAAATCAGCATTTACATATAATAAAATGTTTGAAAGAAATTGCGAATATCAGAGTTGAAGGAGATAGGTTGCATTCTCTTGAACTTTATTTTTATCCCGGAAAGGTAAAAGGAGGGAAAGCGAAAATTGATTTTGGAACAGCAGGCTCAATCCCTCTCTTTCTGCAAACAATATTTCCTGTTTCACTGATTTCAGAAAGACCACTTTATCTTGAAATAAAAGGAGGGACAGATGTTCCGGGTGCTCCTGTTTTTGATTATTTCAGGTATCATGTTGTTCCTGTTTTTGAAGATGTTATTGAAGAATTCTCGGTTTTTGTTGAAAAAAGGGGATATTACCCCAAAGGCGGAGGACTTGTAAAATTAAAGTCCCATGGAAAATTGAAAAAATTTTCTCTTGATTTTGGTGAGGGAAAACTTGTAAAAATAAGGGGTAAATTCTCAGGTTCTGAGACGCTGAAAGAAAGAAGAGTTCTTGAAAGGATGAAAGATTCCTTTTTGAGAAGAATTTCGGAGCTGAATGTGGATATGGAATTAGAGTTAAAATATGAAAATTCACTTTCACCAGGCTGTGCCTTTTTTGTGCAGGGAATTTTTGATGAAAAAAGGAAACTCGCAGTTGATGTGTTATGTAAGAAAGGGGTTCCTGCTGAAAAACTTGGTGAAGAAATTGCAAAAAAATTTATGGATTATTTAGAAAGAGGTGATTCCCCTGACCCCAATCTTGCCGACCATCTGGTCCCTTTTCTTGCCTTATTCGGTGGTAAGGTATTTCAGTCTGAGCCAACAAAACATTTTGAAACAGCGATATGGGCATGCAAAAAATTTCTTGAGTTTGAAGTTAAAAGGGAAGAAAGAAACTATATTTTTACTCCTGTTTGATAATTTCTCCTTTTTTTAAATAAAAAATTCTTTTCTTTTTTTCAAAAATATCCGAATGGGTATGACTTGAGACAAAAATTATTTTTCTATCAAGATTTTCAGTTATAAAATCTTCAAGAATTTTTACACCCTTTTTATCAAGGGAGTTAAAGGGTTCATCAAGAAAAAGAAATAAGGGGTCATGGAGAATTGCTTTTAAAAGTGATATTCTCTGGAGCTGACCTCTTGATAGTTCTTTTACCTTTTTTTTCATATAATCGATTGTTCCAAATCTCTCTGATAATTCCAGAATCCTTTCCCTTTTAACATCATAAAATTTTCCTGCAAATTCCAGATTTTCATAACAGGTTAGTTCGGGATAAAGAAAGGGATTATGTGTTGAAAATCCGATGTTTTTCAAGAATTTATCCTCTTTTCCGTTTGTTTCTTCATTGAAATAATAAATTTTGCCATCAGAAGGAAAAAGTATAAATGATAGAATTTTGAAAAGAGTGGTTTTCCCTGAACCGTTATCCCCCAGGAAAAGATATAATCCTTTTTCTTTTATTTCAAAACTTATGTTTTTTAAAGCATAGTTTTTTCTGAATAATTTTTTTAATTTTTCTACTCGGATATAACTTCCCTTTTCTTCCATTTTCTTCTTAGCAAAATTATGAAAATCAGAAAACCTGCTATTAATATAAGAGGTGGTATTACTTCTTTCAGTTTTGAACCCCCTGCTTTTTTTACTTCAAATTTTAAAACATCTCCAGGTCTTAGATTGGTTATTGTGTACACATCATAGATACCCTGGGGGGTATTCATTTTGCTTTTTATAAACTTTTTATCGGATTTAACAATGAATTCTGGAGGGGTCATTATTAAAAGTTCGTTTATGAGAAAAGGTATTTTCCTTTCGTATTTTATATTCTGGACAGGAAGATGATACAGAAGGGAAATGGTTTTTGTCCCAGGTGTAAAGCCTCTATTATATATAAAAGCATTTGAATCCATTTTTGCTTCAAAAGGCAATATTCCCTGGGTGGAAAAAAGATGGGAGAAATTTGGAGGTAATTCTATTTTGAATTCTTTTGTTATCATTTTTTTAAGAGCATTCAAAAAGTTATAAACCTCAATAACCTGAGTTATTCCCTGAGAAGGAATAAAGGCAATATGAGCTCTCTGAATAAAGAGGTGATCTGATTGTGAAGTAGTATCATAAACACTGAGTGAAATATTTTCATTATCTTCAAACAGAGGGTCAGTCCTGAATCTCATTCCCTTATAATTAGCTGTTAGAATGAATATGCCTCTTTTGTCTGTTTTAAAGGTGAATTTTCCTTTGCTGTCTGTTTTTATGAGACTTGAATCAATGGGAACAAGTGTAGAATCAAGCTCAATAACCCGGATGCTATAGTTCTTCATGGGAATTGAATCCCTGTAAAACAGGGTTCCTTTTAAAGTCAATAAAAATAAAAGTATTGTCAATTTCATAGGTTTATTTATAAACTTTTTATTATTAAAAAATCAATGATTTTTACTTTTTAAATACTCAATGAAAAAATTACCTACTTTTTTAATAGATTCAATACTTATCTTGTCCCACGTATCCTCCTCTGTATGCCAGTAGGGATAGTCGAAATCAATTAAAAGACAGGTTTTAATTCTTTTTTTTAATAAGGGAAGATGGTCATCAATTAAATAATATTTTACTTCTTTAAACATAAAATTAAGATTCTTTTTCTCCGCAAACTCAAACAGAGAAATTGTTAAATCTTTTGCAAATTTATAAGAATAACCTTCCATATATATTTCAAGATTTTTGTCTCCTATCATATCAAAAATTACTCCATATTTGATTTTGTATTTATTTTTCTTGGCAAAATATTCTGAACCGTATAAGGGTGCACCTTCACCGAAATCCTCACCATCAAAAAAGACAAATAGAAAATTTTCTTTAGAATTCTTGAGAATATTTGCAAGGTATAAGAGCAAAATTACACCTGAACCTGAATCATTAGCACCTTCAATTCCAGGTTTTGTGTCATAATGGGTTCCGAGAAGTATGAAATCCCTTTTTCCCTTTTTAAAAATCAGGTTGTAAAATTTGTATCCGTCTTTCCTGAAAGAATCTACCTCGATTTCATAATCCAATTTTTTAAATTCTTTTAAAAGAAATGTCCTTAAATCTTTATGAGATTGAGTACCCGGAACCCTGGGACCTATTGAGATTAAAAAATTCATGTAAAAGATTAAAAGTGAATCTTTTATCATTAGAATATTGAGAGAGGGATGTTCCTTATATCAATTCCGACACAGAATACTCCCTTTTGTGGTGGAATTATAACCCATTTGTCCTTAATTTGAACTTTATCAATTTTTCTTTTTGCCTTTAAATCATAAATAAAACCTTCAAAAGGTCTTTCTCTGAATAATAGCCTTGTATTTTCTGTTGCTGTTGAATAAAAATAAAGGTATAAAACATTATCCCTGTGCTCCATAAAAAGGAAATTTACGTTATTATTTTTCAGTTCAAAAAGCGAAGGTGACTCTTTTTTTATACTTCCTTTGAAAATAATCGGACTGTATTTAAATTTCTGAAATTCCATAATAGAAAAATCATCTACTTTCTTTATTTCAATATCAACATCACCTTCAAAAATCAATTTCATTTTCCCCTCTTCTATTTTTATTTCTGTTCCTGGTATTGTTTTTATAAAATAGGAGTTATTACCTTTAAGAATTAAATATCCTGAATAAATTTTTCTGGAGTTTATATTTACAAAGTCAATAAAAGAGGGCTCAAGAGGTGAGAGTTCAATTCCAGGAAAAATGTTAAACTCACATGCTTTGATATTCATAGTTTTCCCTTTAATTTTCACAACTTCGTTATGAGGGATATAAATTACCGAATAGGAAAATTCCTTATCACTGAATTTTATAACAGCTTCTGTTTTCAAAAAGTTTGATTTAAATATTTCCTCCTCATAAAGACCACCCTTTAACTCTCCTTTCTCTCCTATAAGTTTTGGTGATAATATAAGGTCGTGAAACTTTATGTTTCCTCTCTCATAAACTTTAAAATCACCGAAGTCTTTTTCTGTATTTTCTTCAGAAAGTTTTGAGAAACTCAAAGGTATTGCTTCTGTTTTGAGAAGTTTGTTTTTAATAACAGTAAAGTAATTGAATTTGTAAGGTGTGACATTGAATATACTGAATTCTCCATTCTCTTCAATGAATTCTCTTACAAGTGTTTCTCCGTAATTTTTTATTTCTCTTATTTCTTCTTTTATTCTCTCTATTCCCTCTGAATTGAACATGAAATACAGATTTTTCCATTTTTCCTTTATGAAGTAATCAGACATATCAGGATTATGAGTTTTTATAATGGTATTCAGGATGTGATGTTTGAAAATGGTATTTTCAAGTTCTTTGAAAAAGGGAAAATTATTTTTTAACTCAATTTCTTTTTTAAATTCATGGGTTTCTCCTTTCCCCGGAATTCCTGAAATTATCTCCTCAATTGAAAAGAATCTTTTTCCTGAATCTGATGGAACAGGGAAGGAATTATAAAATACAACCTTTGAATCAGGGGAGATATTCACAATTTTAATTTCATTTTCTCCTTCTTTTTTTAATATCAGGTCCCTCCTTAATTCTACTTTTGAAAAGACAAATTCAATTCCAAATCCTTTTAAAAGAGATGAAAATCCTTTGGGTATTCTGTGTATGAAAGGAATATAAAGGGTGTTTTCACCTGAAAAATTTTCTTTTATTTCGTCAAAAACAATTTTCAGATTTAAAATTAATGTAAAAGGTTCAAGAAGGGGAAGGGGAATGAAGTAGTAGAGAGGATTTATACCCAATTTTTTTAATCTGAGGGGTAGATTTATTTTAATTTCTTCTTCTCTGTTTTCATTATAGAATCTTATAAAAAAGGATGAGTTTCCACCTGTATGAACATACCGAATTCTTTCCCTTTCCATCTCCTTTAATGCCTTTTCAAATTTCACTCTCCACTCAGGATATGAGATTGAGAAATTTTTATAATAATCAGGTTCAATTGCAAGGATATAAAATTTGTCCTCCATTATATCCTCCTTAAAATTCTTTCACTTCTATCAACATATTCAAATTTATTATAGAATTCCATGGGTAAGAATTCAGTTTTTCCGAGAACAAGGTAACCTCCTTTTTTTAAACTTTTATGAAGATTTTCAAAGACCTTTGTCTGTTTTTCCTTTATAAAATATATTACAACATTTCTGCATAGAACAAGGTCAAAGGAAGTAAAGGGTGGGTCTTTTATTATGTCATGGATTAAAAAAGTTACATTCCTTTTGATGCTTTCAAAAATCTTGAATTTACCGTTTAAGTCGTTGAAATAATTTTTTATAATATCTTTGGGTGTTTCTATAAATTTATCTTTTGTATAAATTCCCTCTTTTGCCTTTCTTATAATTTCAGTATCTATATCGGTTGCAAAAATTTTGTAGTTTGTTATATTTTCTTCTCTTAAAAGGATTGCAATTGAATAGGGTTCTTCTCCCATTGCACATCCTGCACTCCAGATATATATTGTTCCTCTGTTTTTTAATTCAGGAAAAATTATTTTTCTTATTTTATCAAAGGTACTTTTGTTTCTAAAAAAATAAGAGACATTTATTCCAATTTCATCTATGAAATTCTTTCTTTCAATCTCATCTGTCTGCAATTTTTCTATGTATTCTTCAATTGTTTTTGATTCGCTTTTTCTCATCCTGACCTTTATTCTTCTTTCCAGATAACTTTCCCTGTAATATGACAGGTCAATTCCAACTTTTTCCAGAATTATTTCCTTAACAGGCTTTAAATCATACATTAAGGGTCTTTTTGATGATTTCGACATTTCTTTTCGCCTTTTGATTTTCGGGTTCAATTTTTAGAAGTTCTTCAAAATACCTAAGAGCATCTTCATATTTTCCTTCTCTTAAATAAATGTTTCCCAGTCTGAATAAAGCTTCCTTATTTTTTGAGTCAATTGATAAAACCTGTGTATAAATATTTTTGCATTCATCGTATCTTCCCTTTTCATATAGGAAGTCACCAAGTGCAAGTTTGTATTTAACATTTGATGGTGCAAGTCTTGTTGCCTGCCTTAAAAATTCTTCTGCTTCCTTGTATCTTTTTATTGCCCTGTATGATATTCCCAGACCATAATTTACTTCAGGATTTTCTTTGTCATAACCTTTTAAAATAGAGAGTATTTCAATAACCTGAAGGTATTTTCTCTCATTATAAAATTTCTGGGCAAGCAAAATATAGGGTGTTTTCAGGAATGATTTGTCTTTCATTAAGTCCTTTATTATGTTTTCAAACTTTTCTCTTTCTCCTTTCTTTTCATAAAATATTGCTTTATTCAGTATAAATCTTTCATCTTCAAATCCTGTTTCATCAAGTTTTTTTATAATTTCTTCTGCCAAATCGAGTCTATCAGTTTCGATATATATATAAAGAAGATTGTTTAAAATTTTGGGATTATCAGGGTCTCTTTTAAGAGCCCCTTTTAAAAATCCTGCTGCTTTTTCAAAGTCTTTCTTGTATATTGATAAAAGCCCGAGATAAAAATAACCTTCTGCACTATCAGGCACAAGCTCATGTAATCTCCTGAATTCCCTTTCTGCTTCCTCATAAAGTCCTGTTTTCAAAAATGCGTATCCTAAATTTATATGCTCGAGAATTTTTGCCTTTGATATCTCCTCTTCCTCTTCCTTTTTTTCTTTTGTTTCAATTACACCTTTAAAAATGAGTCCCCTGAATGTCTCTGCAATATCGAATAGATTTTCACTTGAATGCTCAAAAATCTCCTTTACGGTTCTTTTACCATCAACAAGTTCCAGAATTTTTCTTTCTTTTTCATTCTGAGGAATGTATGTGCTGTCTTTTAAAACACATATGTCATTCAGTGAAGGAACGATTTCCTGAATTTTTTTCCACTCATCAAATGCCCTTGCTGATTCAAGTAAAAGAAGGGAAGGATCAATTGATATTAAAGGTCTTTCTCTGGGAAATTCATCGGGTTCAAAATTAAAATATCCGTCATCCCATAAAATTGCAGAAGAGACGAATTTTTTAACTTCCTCCTCGTATGCTTTTTTAATCTCTTCTTCGGGTACTCCAAGTTCAAGTAACGCACTTCCGAGATTGGATTTGCCTTTTTCAACAAGAATTTTTGCCTGTTTTAATTTTTCTTCATCGATAATTCCTTTTGATAATAAAACTTCTCCTATTTTTTCTGACCTGTTCACCATTTTTCCATAAATTACCACCCCTCCTTTAAAATACAGCTCAAGAAAGTCCTCTCCATTTGTGACCGATAATCTACCTGTTTTTTTACCCATAACCATAAGTTGCACGACGTCAGCAAAAGGGACTTCTTTTAAAGAACCTCTCATGGATAGTCCTCAAAGATTCTTTCTTCTATTATCTCTATGTCAAAAATTTCCCTTTTCTCTCTATAATTGTTATTTTCTATTTCAATTTCAGGAACAGAAAGTTTTTTCTCCTTTATTTCTGTTTCTCCAGTTTCTTCTGTAACCCAAGGCAGATGTTCTTTTCTAATAATACCTTCTGTTTTTTCAATAATTTCGTCAATTGTATCAAAAAATTCCTTTAAATCATAGTATTCTCTTTCAATAATCTCTTTTCTTGCTTCATCCTCTATTTGAATATTTTTTTGTTTCAGTTTTTCAGACAGCATTTTATCCAGAAATTCAGGGTCAGGTTTTTTGAGTACCCCTTTTTCGGAAACTTCGAACAGTTTTTCAACATGTGAAGTTATATGAACTTCATCAATGTTTTTCTTTACTCCTATTATAAATCTTTTTCCTTTCTCGAACTCCCTTAATATCAATGGAAATATTTTTTCAGATAAATCCTGAACCTCAAAGAAAATTTCTGCATCATCAATTACCATAAAATCATACTCCTCAAAAATATTACTCAGTTTTGCTTCGTCCTCAAACAGGATATCCGAGATGTCATTTGAATGGAAAAATATTTTTTTCTTTGAAGGGTAAATATCATAGGCATAGAGAAGATGTGTTGAAAGACCTCTGTGTCCTGGTGAAAATATTAAAAGAATTCTGGGTTCTCCTTCTTCTGCCTGTTTTTTTATAATATCTAAAACCTCTCTATTATATTCTGATTCAATAATATATATTTCAGTTTCTTTCTTTTCCTCAGCCTCATATTCAACATGTGGGATTTCTTCTTTCTCAGTAACTTCTTCTTCAATTTCTTCTTTTTCTTTGACTTCTTCTTTCTGTTCAGTTTCTTCTATTATCTTCTCTTCCTCTTTAACTTCTTCAACTTCTTCTTTTATTTCTTCTTCTTCAAATTCAATCGTTTCCTCTGCTTTTTCAGATTCTTTTACTTCTTCAATTTCACTGATTTCTTTCAACTCTGTAACTTCCTCTGCTTCTTCAATAACAGGTTCAATCTCTTCTTTTTCAGCTTCTATTTTCTCCATTTTTTCCTCTATCCACTTTTTAACTTCTTCAACCCTGTCAGGGTCAAAAAGAGCCTGTTCTATTTCAGGATCATTTTCCCCTATTTCTCCATATAATTTCTGATATTCAATTAATCTGTTTACATCTCCTATGAATTTCCTATATTCTTCTTTAAGAATATTCACATCCTTTTCTCCTATTAATTTCTTTAATCTGTCTGTCTTAAAACCCTTCATCTCCCATATATAAATTTTCTCTTTTAATGCGGTCTTTAAAGCCTCTTCCTCTTTTGCAACAATTTCAAGTTTTTCAAGACTTTTTTCAATTTCAGGGAGAATGTCAGAAAAGAAAAGAATCGGTAAGGTAATTCCGGTTATTTCTTCAATGTCTTCCTCAGTAATCTCTCCTTTTGAAAGGTATCTCAAAAATAATCTGTTGAGGTCCCCTTCAATTTCCCTGATATTTTTATAATTTTTCTTTGCCATTAAATTTATGAATCTATCCTCAAGTTCTATGCCTCTCTGTTTTAATTTCTCCTTTATTATTTTCTTCCTGTCCTCTTCATCAGGTTTTGAAATCTCAATAACAAGCCCACCTTTTATCCTTGAAATAAAGTCCTCTGGCAGTCCTTTTAATTTATTGAAAGGAATTGAAGAAGAAAAAATTATTTCAACTTCGTTTGCTATATAAAATTCAAAATTTTGGGTAAATTCCTCAATAACTTCTTTTTCTATTTTTAAAAAATTTTCAAAATCATCAATAATGAGAAATCCTTTTTGAAATTCTGATATTTTTTCAATTTGTTTTTCTAACTCTTTTGGTATAAGATAGAGATACGGGTAATTTTTTTCTCTCAATTTATGGGCAAGCGCTGATACAAGGTGAGTTTTTCCCATCCCGGTTTCAGCATATATATATAAAGGATTGAAAATAAGGGGATTTTCCATGACTGTTTCAAGAGCCCTTTTTGCCATTCTGTTTCCCTTATATTCAACAAAGTTTTCAAATTTGAATCTTGGATTAAGAACACTCATTTTTTAAATAACTCATTTATCTTTTTTGAAAGTTTTTTTGCCTGAACCTCCACCATGCCAAGGATTGTTCTGTCATCAAAAAAGGTTGCAAGTAAAAGGTCTTCTCCTATAAGTGTATAGTAGATATTCCAGCTTTCACCTTCCTGAAAGAAAGTCAGGAAGTTTTTTTCTCCTATTAATCTTGCAAGTTCCCTTGTGCTCTGAAAAACACCTGCAATAAGAGCTGAAATTGCAAGCAGGTTAAAGGGAGTTTTAAATCCGGATGATACAAGAAGCTGTCCGCTAAGGGAAGAAATCATTGAAGAATGCGTATTTGCCCTGTAAGTAAAATCATCAAGTAACTTTTGCAGGGCAACATATTCATCAACACCTAATATGAGTGTATCCTTATTCACTTTTTATATTATACTCTAACAGTTCCTTTTATTTCCCCTTTTCAAAAATGAGATGATAGGATATTGAAAACAGTAATAAAGACCATGTTCCTTTTAGATAGGTGTATGGTCTGAACAGATGAGGAAATTCTACACCTGTGAATTTAAGAATCAGGCTCATGAGAAAGCATAGGACTGCAAGATAAAAGAGAAGCTTTGAGATACTCATTTTAAAATGCTCCTTATTTTAAAATGAAGGAATTGAACCTTATAATAAATATATTTTAAATCATTTGAATTATATTTTTAAATTTTAATACAATTAAGCAAATAAAAAAGAGGAGGGTTAAATTCCCTTTTCATAATTTCAAAAAACATTAAGGAGGTAAAAAATGGCTAAAAAGAATCCTTTTGAAGTTGCTCAGGAGCAGCTTGATAAAGCTGCTAAACTTTTAAAACTTGAACCTCATGTTCATGAGACACTCAGATGGCCAATGAGGGAAATCCATGTGACAATTCCTGTGAGAATGGATGATGGGAGTGTAAAGGTGTTCAAGGGATTCAGGGTTCAGTATAATGATGCTCTTGGACCCACAAAGGGTGGTATAAGATTTCATCCTGAGGAAACAATTGATACAGTTAGAGCACTTGCAGCCTGGATGACATGGAAGACCGCTCTTATGGATTTACCTTACGGAGGCGGAAAAGGTGGGGTTATCTGCAATCCAAAAGAGATGTCAGAGGGTGAACTTGAAAGACTGTCTAGAGGTTATATAAGAGCACTTGCACAGTTTATAGGACCTGAAAAGGATATACCTGCTCCTGATGTTTACACAAATCCTCAGATAATGGCATGGATGATGGATGAATTCAGTAAGATAAGACAGTATAATGCTCCTGGTGTTATTACAGGGAAACCTCTCAGAATCGGTGGTTCTCTTGGAAGGATTGATGCCACCGCAAGGGGTGGTATGTATATTTTGAGAGAAGCTGCTAAAAAACTCGGAATTGACCTTAAAAACGCAACGTGTGCAATTCAGGGATACGGTAATGCAGGATATTTTGCTCATAAATTGATAACAGAGATGTTCGGAACAAAGGTTGTGGCTGTGAGTGATTCAAAAGGTGGAATATACAGTGAAAAGGGTCTTGTTTTTGAAGAGGTTTACAATCACAAAAAATCAACAGGAACAGTTGTTGGATTTAAGGATACAAAGAAAATAACGAATGAAGAACTTCTTGAACTTGATGTTGATATTCTAATTCCTGCGGCTCTGGAAGAGGTTATTACAGGTGAAAATGCAGATAAAATCAAGGCAAAGATTATTGTTGAGCTTGCAAATGGTCCTGTAACTCCTGAAGCCGATGAAATTCTCCACAAGAAAAATATACTCTTCCTTCCTGATTTTCTTGCAAATGCTGGTGGTGTTACTGTTTCCTATTTTGAATGGGTTCAGAATATAACAGGATTTTACTGGGAAGAGGAAGAGGTTTATTCAAAACTTGATAAGAAAATGACGAAATCCTTCCTTGCTGTCTGGGATGCAATGAACGAATTCAATACAGACCCCAGGACCGCTGCATACATTGTTGCTGTGAGAAGGGTTGTTGAAGGAATGAAATTAAGAGGCTGGGTGTAAAACAGTATAAATTCAGCCTCTTAAATTTAAGGGGGGGGAGTAAAATCCCCCCCTTTTTTATTCTCAAAACATCTTTCCTGGATTCAAAATTCCTTTTGGGTCAAAAATATTTTTTATTCTTTTCTGGACCTCATATAAATAGGGAGAAATTTCCTTTTTAAATCCCTCTTTTTTTAAAAATCCTACCCCATGCTCTGCTGTTATTGTTCCTTCATATTTCAGAATAATATCCCATATTTTTTTTGAAATTTCTTTTACAATTTCTTCTTCATCTTTTTTATAACTTAAATTTATATGAATATTTCCATCACCCAGATGCCCGAAAATATAAGGAATTTTACTGTATATTTTAAAGAGTTTTTTTATTTCCTTTATAAATTCCCCTGCTTTTTTTAATTCTATTCCCGCATCCTCTGAATGCACCTTAAATCCCATTTTCTCTGTTTCATAAAATAATTTTTTTCTTATGTCCCATATTCTATTAATTGTTTTTTTATCCACCCCTGCAAATACATTCTCTATTTTTTCCTTTTCTATAAGTTCATATAATCTTTCCATCTCGTATTCAACCTCTCTCTCATTACCATCAAATCCTATGAATAGAAGTGAGGACTCTGGTGAAAGAAAATTGCTTATTTTTTCTTTTACAAGGGATACTGTATCCTTATCCATAAATTCGATTATTGATGGGAATAATTTATTTTTTAAAATCTTTTCGACAAAGGATAATAAATTTTCGGTATTTTCAGAACCTATAAGAATAAGAGTTTCCTTTTCAGGTGAAGGAATTATTCTCAGAACTATTTTTGTAAATACAGAAAGTAATCCTTCAGAACCGCATAAAAGTTTTAAAAGATTAAAACCCGTATTCCATTTTCTTGTTCTTTTTCCTATAAGTTCTATCCTTCCATCAGGAAAAACACATTCAAGTTGCAGAAGATAGTTTGATGTGATTCCGTATTTGAATGCCTTTGGACCTCCTGCATTTGTGGCAACATTACCTCCTATTGTGCAGGAATCAAGACTTGCAGGGTCAGGGGGATAAAAAAGTTTCTCATCAAATAAATTTTTATTTATGTCTCCTGTTATAACACCTGGCTCAAGGACAATATACTGATTTATTTCATCGATATCCAAAATTCTGTTCATTTTTTCAAAGGAAATTATACCGCCTTTTAAAGGAACAGCACCACCCGAAAGACCTGTTCCACCACCTCTTGGTGTCAAAGGTATATTTTTTTCATAACAGAATTTAAGAAATTCTGAGACCTCATTCGTATTTTCAGGCAAAAATGCAAATTCAGGGACTGTTCCTTTTAAAGGGGATTCATCCTGTGAATATTTTAAAAGGCCCTCCTTATCTTCTATTAATCTACTTCTGAACTTTTCTGGAAATTTTGTTCTTATTTACAGGGCCCTTTCTGTTATTAACCCCTTGCCTGAAGTCCCAGGATTGCAAGTGCAGCCGCTCCGAAGGCAAGAACGAGGAAAAATACTATTGCAATCGGAATTAAAACAACCGCAATTGCTTTTGGCATATCCATTTCATGGACGATCTGTGTGACTTTAACGGCAACAACAATCTGCCATATACCTGCAAGCGCACCCAGAAACCATCCTATGAACGGAATAACCGTGACCCACTGAATTATATCAGCCATTGCAAGGGGTCTGAAATAGGCTGTATATTCTCCCTTTCCACCGAATATTTTTGCTATAATCCAGAGTATTCCAACTCCTATGAACATCCATATAACAGCCACGATTGGACCGATTATTATACCCGGGAAGAACTTAAAACTACCTATGGAACTTGCAAGACCCGCCAGGGCAACAATCAATATACTCCATCCAAAATATTCTGAACTTTCAGAAACTTCCTTTATTGAATCTTCTTTGAGTTGAAGAATTGAAAGAGCCCTTTCAATTAATTTTCCAAAATCCATTTTTTACCTCAAATTTTTTCTCAGGAATTGAACCTATCTAATCATATAATTTTAACATAATTTTAATTCTTAAATCAAAGCTTCTCTTTTCTCCGTTGAATTCAGGATTATTTATAAAAAGTGGTAGATAAATTTTCAGGTCAATTCTCTGTCTGGAGAAATATTTTTTTATATATAAGCCCGCATCCCATAAGTTATAATCGCCCCATAAGATTTTCTCATAAAAAAGTCCAAAAACTTTTATCCCTGTAGATAGGTAAAGAGAAAACACATCCCTGAAACTAACAAATTTATATCCCTTTAAATAAACACCTTTATCCATTATAAAAGTGTAATCACCCGAAAGAAGGAAATTTCTTTCAGGAAATGAATTTAAGATTCCATAGGAAGATATGGAATAGTTGTTAAAATACTCCTGTTTTGGGAAGTTCCCCTGTATTCTTCCATAGAAGAGTTTTAAATTAAATAAATCAGAAAAATTTCTACTTATTCCAAACCTGTAAAAAGGAGCAAGGGATAAATCGTATTTAATGAAAAATTTTCTGAAATTATTGTCTCCTGAAAGTCGCTGGGGATATATTGAGATAAATGCTTTTATTGAGTTACGGAAAAGGTCAATTGCAGGGAAGAGAACAAAGCCAAAGTTAAAACCTGCATAATTTGCATCATCAAAGAAATTTGTTCTAAGCTTTGAATTCTTATAAACAAATTCTGTAAGAAAATAGGCTGTCTTCGGGTCTCTCCAGTATTCCTGAAATTTCTTTTCATAACCTATATTGAATACATAATTTTTTTCAAACCCAGAAGCATTTACAGAAATACTATTTTCCCATTTAATAAAAGGGAAGTTATACCTGAAAAAAAGGTTATAATAAATGTCCTTTCTTTTAAAGGAATAATAAATTTCTCCTGAAAAATAGGGATATCTATAAAGATAAGAAAATGTCAATTTAAAACCAGGTGATATATGGGATTCAGGAGAGTAAAATATAAGAGGAAAATAATTTAAACTTAAGGCATCATCCGATGATTTGTGTTTGAAGAATAATTTTCTTTCAAGATTGACAGGGTAATAATTGTTTAATCTTCTAATATCCAGAGAAAAGTTATAGGGGTCAAGAATGATTTTTTTTGGTTCAAATTCGGTTTCAATCCGGAGGATTGTGTCTTTTCTTATAAGTCCTGTTTTTATTTTGAAGGTATCTTCTTTATTTAAAAGAAATAAATCAAGAGGATAAAAGGTGTTTCCATAATTTTTTATTTTTATCTCGCTTATCCATTTGTCTTCTGCTTTATACTTTTTATATTTTTCAATTCCAAAATCAGGTGCAGGAAGTCCTTTTACATAAATATTTTTTAAAAATAAAAGGGATTTTCCATAAATTTCTTCTGCCACTTTAAATAAACTGTCGGTTGTTGGATGTTTAAATTTAAATCTCCTGTAATATTCTTTTAAAAATTCTCTGAATTTTTCCTCACCCATTATATTTAAAAGCATTGCATAGATATGAGAACCCTTGGAATATACAGAATAATAATTGTTTTTAAAAGCATAAGAGGGTGTTAAAAGCACATCATCAAATCCTTCCCTTATCATCCAGATAACATTTTTTGTATTTTCATAAAAAAGTTTTAATTTGTTTTCTTTTTTTACCTTATTATATCTTGTCTGAAAGGTTGTTCCTCCTTCATCAAGCCATGCTTCCTCTTCCTGATTTGATGCAAGAATACCCATAAAATATGTATGACCGACTTCATGTAAAATTAAACTGAAATTATCACTCCCGCATAATGCAAGACCAGGATATTCCATTCCACCACCTATAAGTCCGTCCACAACCTTCAACCATTTATAAGGATATTCACCGAATAATTCTTTTAACCATTCAAGTGCTCTTATTGTTCTTATAAGAAAGCTATCCTTATAATTTTCATGTTTTTTTCTGTAAAAAGCCATGATATGGGTATCATCAATTAATGTATCCTGATATAAAAATTCAGGGTCACAGGAAAAGAAATAATCAATTACATTTTCTGCTTTAAAAACAACTTCTTTAACTCCTTCGGTTTTTACAGTGTCATTTCCAGATATACATTCTCCAACACCTGCAACTATGAAATTACCAGGGACCTTAATTTTTACAATATAGTCTGAAAAGTTATGGTAAAATTCAGCGTTAAAATGCCATCTGTGATTATGCCATCCTTTTTCATCGTATACACACATAACAGGATAGAATTGTCCGAAGTCATAGTGATTATCCTCAAATCCCATACGATGTTTAATCTGTGAGGACAGTTTTGTTTTAAAAAATATTTCAAGTTCTATACTGTCCCCGGGTAATAGAGGTGTTTCAAGTGGAATTTCAAGAATTGTTTCATTTATATTGAATTTTATTTTTTTACCTTTAATTTTTACAGAATCAATATCAATGAATCCTCCTTTGTAAAAGATTTTTCCGAGTATTTTTGCAAATGAAATAAGATAGTCCTTCAGAGACTCATTGAAAGCATATGTATTCATATTTCTGTAAGCATTCATGTAGAGATGAAGATAGAGATTTTTCAGTATATCAGGAGAGTTGTTTCTGTATGTTATTTCCTCATATCCTTTCAGGATTTTTTGTGTTGTGTCAAGTTCAACATTGATATTATATGTGACCTTTTGTTCCCATAAGAAAAGGAATAAAATAATTAACTTCATTTTCTATAAATTACACATAGATTATCATCCTGCCATAATTCAACTTCAATAACATCAAAAACTTCTCTTATACTTTCATAAAAATACTCTGCTATGTTTTCTGTAGAGGTAGGAAAGGGAAATCTGTCATTGAGATTTTCTCCTTCATCAGGAATGATTTTATCAATGAATTTTTTAATTTCCATAAAGTCTATTGTGTATCCTTCCTCATTTCTTTCACCTGTTGCAATTGAGACAATGAGTGTATATTTGTGCTCATGCAATTCTTCGGGTTTACCTTTATAAGAAGGCAAGGCATGTTTTGCTCTGAAATTCTTTTTATATTTGATTATAAATGCCATTATATAAGTCCCCTCCTTTTTCTTAAATATATTTCAGTCAGATAAAAAAGTGTGAATAAGAGTAAAAATAAGAAATTCTCGGTTGATATTACAGTTTTTTTAATTTCCCTTTCTTTTAAACTCACCCTGAATTCTCTTTCTATATCTATTTTCTTGCCTCCTGTTATTTCTCTTGCCGTTTCAAGGGATGATAAATCGTAAAAAATTTCTTTTTCTTTTTTTTCAGGAATTATCTCAAGATTGAATTCTTTGTCAAAGATTTTAATTACATATTTACCCTTTTTCAAATTTAAAAGAGAGGTTTCAAATATGTTTTCCGTACCCCTTTTTAAGTTCAATTTTTTTTCATTTATGAAAAAAGTTATCATATCAGGAATCCTGTCAAAACTTTTAATGTAAAATGATAAGATAAGTTCACCTTCCTTTTCCCTTTTAGAGAAGAGTGGGATAACTTTTGGAGGGATGTTCTTTAGAAAATGCTTTTTTATTATTTCCAGAAATTTTTTTTCAAATTCTCTCTCAGATACAAGATTTATCTTCCATAAATCAGGAGATGTTATCATTAAATTTTTATCTTTTTTTAAAATAAGCGGAAAATCTTTCCCATTTACCTTTAAGTTGTATAAGGTATTTTCTTCCCCTGTTTTCTTTATCTCAATTCTGTCAATTTCTGAGGAAAGCTCAAAGGGAAATTCAAATTCTCCTTCTAAAAATGTATCGGGTAAAGGTATAAAAATGGAAGGACTATTGGGGATATTTTCAAAAACATTAACATAAAAGTCATAATCTTTTAAATTGAGCTTATTAATGATTTTCCCTGAAACTTCAATTTCTATATCAGAGTTAAGATAATTTTCGAAAAATCTCTTTAAAAATCCGATAACAGGATGAAAATAAGGGGAATAAATTTTAATTTTAAGTTTTTCATCAATATCTGTTACATAAAGGGATTTCTCAAAACCATTGGAGGTAAAGATTATTCTTCTTGTTTTATTCGGTATAAATTCAGGGATATAAAAATAATCTTTTTTCAAAAATATCTCTTTAACCAGATTATCATTTTCAAATATCTTTATTTTCAGATTTTTCCCCTCAATTTTAAAACCCTCTTTTTTGTCTTTTCTTAAAAGGTAAAAGGGTGAGACCTTAAAGGGCAGGTTTTTAAAATTTTGTGAATAAAAATAATTGAAGATAATTTTATTTCTCATTAAAATCTCAAATATTTTCCTTTTATTCTCATAATCAAAAGGTCCTGCATAATAAATCTCGGTGTTATGTATTCTCTTTAAAAATTCTATCAGCTCTTTTTCTTCCTTTAGCAGATGTTTTTTGAAATCTCTTTTATTAATTTTTTGAATTAATTTTTTGTCAAAATTTTTATCAATTATAAGATAGGGTTTTTCTTTAATTTTTATATTTTTTCTAATAACAAAGCCTGAAAGAAACATCAGGAGAAAAAATAAAGAAAGGGTTCTCAATATAAAAAGAATTTTTTTATTTTCCTCTTTTCTGTAAAGAAAAAAGGCTATGATTACTGAGAAAAGAAGACTAAAAATTAATTGATATATCAACTTTGTGTAAGTCCTGGAAAATGCCCGAAGGAACAAAAGAGTAGGAAAGAGATAGCCTTTTTACATTCAGAATAAAACCTGCTCCCAATCCTGTTAAAACTCTGTGGAGTCCTTCCATTTCCACTGTTTCCTTTCTTCTTGAATCGAAGTTTACAAGAAGGTTCAGAAATCTGTTTACCTGAAATAGTGATGATATTCTGTATGAAACAAGGGCTTCTTCAAATGAAAAACCGAGGGCAGGTTTTATATGTTTTAAATTAGGAGAAATTGAAAGAGAAAACTCATAGGGAGGTAAGCTTGCCTTTTTATTTGTTTGAAATCCTATGTTTCTTATATCAAGAGAAGTTCTTATTGGGATTTCTTTGTATATGAATTCTTTTAAAAAAGACATATCAAAGGCAAAAGCAAGGGATGAAAAATCTTTTAATTTTACATATAAAATTTTAATACTCAGACCTTTTTTAATATCAAAGGAATTTTTGAAGGGTAAAAAGGGAATATTAAAAACAAAACCGATATGGGAAGGTGTAATCACTTCCCCTGTTTTAAATCCGAAGGAGTCCACAACTTCAACTCTGCCGGCATTAAATGAAAAGATACCGACTGAATAATTTTTATAGGAAAATGTAAAATAGGTTGTATTAATATCAATAAAATAATCTGTAAATCCTCCTGAAATGTTAATTTTTCTTAAACTATCTTCTTCAATTAATGGTCTGTAAAGTATTTTTGAAGAATAAAAATGATTTAAAAAAAGTATATCCTTTCCGAGTGCCTGAACCCCTGAATAGGGTATAAGTGCAAAATCAAAAGTTGAAAAAGAGATGCTTAATAACAAAATTACGTTCATTCAAAAATATTAAAGCAAATTGAAAAATGATTTCAAAGTTTTTTAATTTAAATTAATGAAATTTCTGAAAAAAATTGTAGAGAGATTGGAGAAAAAGGCAGAAGAGTTATCATGGAAAAATATTTTAATATATTCCTTTGCTTTTTTATATTTAAGACAGATTCTTGAAACAGCCCTTCAATGGAATTTAAGGATAGGGACATATCTTTTATTTTGGGAATCGGTAAGACTACTTTTAATTGATTATCCTATTTTTTATATAAATGTGTTTTTAATATTGGCTTTGATTATGTATGTTTTTACAGGAGATAATCAGGAAAAATTATTAAAACTTGTATTTTTATTTACTCCGCTTACATTGATTCCACCAATTTATGATTTTGTTTTTCAAGGTGGAGGAATGAGATATTACTATCTGCTTGAAACTCCTAAAATCTTAAAAAGTTTATTTTCCGATGTATGGACTCAATATGCTCTTGGTTTTTCAATGGGTCAGTTTATAGAAATAATTTCTGCCTGTGTATTAGGTTCATTGTATGTTCTTTCAAAGGGAAAAAAATTGAAATCAATCCTTATTTTTCCATTGCCTTTTGTTTTTATTGTACTTCTTGGCTCACCTTTTTACATTTCTCACTATATTTTGAAAGACAGAACAATTTTTGAACAAGGTGGTTTTCTTTATTACAGGATGGATAAAGTTCTTTTATATAATGTTCTGATTTTGCTTTTTGTGACAAGATTTTATAGAATGAACTTTTTTAAACTTAAATTAAAGTTGAACTACTATATTATCTTTGCTCTTTTTGGATTTCTTACAGCCTGGCAGAAGCTTGATTTCAGAGGTCTTTATTTCTTTGATTATTTATTCCCCTTTCTTTTGATTTTTCTAATTGCGCTTAAAAGAGAAAATATTTTTTCCTATGTTATTTCTATTTTAATGCCCATTACTTTTACAAATGTACCTTTTATTTTCCTTATAGCTTTTTATTTGTTTGAGAAGAAAGTTTTCCCTGAATTTTTAAGAGATTTATTTCTTTCTCTTTTTGCCTTTTATGCTGGTGCAGGATTTTTATTAAAAACAAGAGTTCATCTTGCCTATCCTTTTTATTATCCTCTTTTTGTTTCTCTTCTACTTGCTACATTTAACTTAAGGGCAGGTTTGAAAAAGTTTAAGATATATATTTCCTTTCTCTTGATTTTTGGTTTTTTAATTAAAAAACAAAGTTTTTTTGATATTGACGTTAGTCACAGTTTAACAAAGGAACTGGAATTAAAATATGAAAATTCAGGAGACCCTTCTTATCTTTATGATTTATGGTCCCTTTACATAAGAGCAGGAAATGTGGAAAAAGTTATTTCTATTACAAAAAAAATTCCATTTGAACTTTCTCCTGCTGATTTTTATTCAAAATGGGCTGATATTTATCTTTTATTTGAAAATATTGAAGAAGCAGAAAAATTTACTTATCCTTCTTATTATTTAGGAAATCCCTTTTCCTTATTAGAGATGGGTGAGATTTTAATAAAAAAGAATAAGATTGAAGCCGAAAGATTATTAAATAAAGCTCTGAAATTTAAAATTTCACCGCTAAGAGCTCTTTATTTGCTAACTCTACTGTATTCACATGAAAAAGATAGTCTGAAATTGAAGAAAATTAACTGGATAAAAAAGAGACTTGAACTTGAGTTTTAATTTTTTTTATTTTATAATATTACACAGGGTCCAATTCCCTGGGTGAAATTTTTAATAAAATTATGATATATTTATTATTCTTCTCTCTAAAGATCCATTTTGTTCAGGGGGCCTTTGACCCTTTAAATGGGTTCCCTACTTTTGTGACTCAGAAGCCCACATATTCTACGATTGAAGAAGCAGGATTCTACGGTCTCATACAATTCAGTGGTCCAGTTTATCTTTCACAGAGAAAATATCTTGAAAATCTGGGAATCAGAATAGAGGAGTATTATAAGGATTATACATACCTTGTTAAATTTCCGGGAAAGAATACTTATGAACTTCTAAAACAAACAAGACCCCAGAACATAAGATGGGTGGGAATTTACCAGCCTGCATTTAAAATTCATCCCACTGTTTATACGGTTCAATATAAGACGCCACAATTGAAAAATGATCCCTGGAGATATCTGGAGATTAACCTTTTTCTTGACGCTGATATTGATTATGTAGCAAGTTTGATAAAAGAAAAATTCGGAGCTGAAATTGTTAAAAGGGCAGATTTAAGAAATATAACAAGAATATGCAGGTTGTATATCCATGTTGACCCTGCTTATATTGAGGAAATTGCAAGAATTCCCGAAGTTAAATCAATTCTTCCCTATACAGAGAAGTTCATTCTGAATGAGGCTAATAGATGGGTTCATCAGACTAATGTCCAGGTTGATACTTTAATATGGCAAAAGGGAGTTCATGGTGAAGGTCAGATTCTTGGAATAATGGATTCCGGTGTGGACCAGGGACATTGTTTCTTTGATGGAACAGTTGGAGGACAGGCAAAAATTGTTGGATATAATGCTTATGGTGATAATCTTGACGGATGTACTGATGGACACGGAACACATGTAGCAGGAACTGCTGCAGGCGGAGATGATAATATAGGAACCCAGGCTGATTACAAAGGTATGGCTTATAAATCTAGGATCTATGTGCAGGATGTACAAAGTACGAGTAGTCAAAACTGTAGTTTTGGCTCTCTGGATGCGGTTCCTAATCCTTTGTATAACGGATTTCAGGATGCCTATAACAATGGAGCAAGAATACATACAAATTCCTGGGGTGGTGGAAGCAATTCTTATGATGATAATGCTGCGGATGAAGACCAGTTTATTTGGGATAATCCTGATTTCCTCATTTTATTTGCTGCCGGAAACTCTTCAAGCGCAGGGCAATCAAATGGTGCCAATCTCGGAAATCAGGCAACTGCAAAAAATATAATTACAGTTGGAGCTTTAGCTCATGCTCCGAATCAGGAAGTAAAATCATGGTTTTCCTCTGAAGGACCTCCTCCTGATAACAGATGGAAACCTGATTTAATGGCTTCCGGAGGAGATGATAGATTTGCTGCCCCGAATGATTATACACATTCCGCGGATAATGACCCCAATTCCAACCCTTCCTGTAATATTCAGGGTAGTCCATTCATGGGAACAAGTATGGCAACACCGGTGGTAGCAGGTTCTGCTCTTCTTACAAGACAGTGGTTACAGCAAAATTTTGGTTATACATCTCCGGCGGCTGCATTAATTAAGGCAGTTCTGATAGCAGGTGCTGAGCCTGTCACCGGCACAGGAGACCCTGACGGAGGCACAATTGATTACGGCTGGCCTTCCTATGATGTTGGCTGGGGAAGGATTAATTTAAGAAATTCTTTTGGATTAAAGAATGCATCAGATACGTTACTTGTACAGTATGTGAATGGATTATATACAGGTGATGCAGATACGTATGAGGTAAGAGTTACCAATAATATTGACCCTGTGAGATTTGTTCTCGTATGGACAGATTATCCTGCTCCTGCAAATTCCAATGGAAACCTTCAGAATGATTTAAACCTTCAAATTATTGACCCCAATAATAACACCTACTGGGGTAATAATATAGATAGAAATGCCAAAGAGTCAACTCCCGGAGGCACAGCGGATAATGTGAATAATGTTGAAGTAGTACATATATCAACTGCAAATCTTGTGGTAAATGGTGTTTATCAGGTAATAATAAGTGGTGCAAATGTTTCACAACCTGGTGCAAATGGTCAACCATATGCACTTGCAATAACAGGGGATGTTGAGTGGGCTCAAGCAGCAGGTACTTATTCCTCTTTATTTAGTCTTACAGAAATTTCTGATGGAATTAAGATAAGGGTTGTTTTTGATGGAGAGAAATTTATAAACGGTATTCTTAAAAAGAAATATAATAACAAAGAAGAAATTGTATACAATGGGTCTCTCAGAGGTAAAAAGTTCTTCGAATATATTGATAAAGAAGTTGAAAAAGGGGAAAAATATACCTATACTTTCTATGCAGAAAAAGCAAATGGAAACATCAAAAAGTATGGCCCTCTCACAATTGAATTCGGTAAAAATCTGAAAGGATTTGATATCCTTAAAATATCCTCTTCTATCTTGAAGAAAAACCAGGAATTCATGATTGTAATTTCAAATCCTGAAGAAGGTGATGTATCTGTTGAACTTATTGATAACACAGGAAGAGTTACACGTTTATTAAAGAGAAAGATGAATTCAGGTATTATAAATATCAGGACAAAGTTACCAGTAGGTCTGAAATCGGGTGTCTATTTCTTAAGGATTAAAAAGGGTAAGGAGGTTGTGACTAAGAAGCTGACATTATTTTAAATTTAAAGAGGTTCTAATCCCTTTATAAATATAATCAAGTGAGAGAATGAATTTTTTAGTATCTTTAGTGATAGTATTTCAGACAGGGGGGAGTTTAAGAATAAACTTCCATACTGTCAGGTTTGACCCTGTAAATGAAAGTTCTCCTGTTCTGAGTACTGAGCTTGAAGGTTCATATGTTTCAGGAACAAATTTTATTCTTATGCAATTTGAAGATGTTCCTACTCCTGAAGAAAGAAAATTGCTCGAATCTCAATATAACATAAAATTTACTCCCTGGTATATTCATGATAATGCTTTTATTGTTGAATTTAATTCACAGAGTCCGCTTCAAAAAACGGAGAAACTGGAAGGTATAAAAAGTGTAAGATGGGTTGGACTTTACAAACCGCTTTATAAGTTCACAAAAGAGGCATGGGAACTTTATCAAGAGGAACCCGATGTGATAAACAAATTCTATGTCCATGTTTTTGATAATTCTTATCTTGATGAGGTTGTTGCTCTTGCTGAGAATCTGGGCGGCGAGATTGAATTTATCGGATACAGAACAAATTCAAAGGCAAAACATCTTGCAAGGTTTGGTTTAAAAATAGAAGCTGGTAAACTTGCTGAGATTGCCAATCATCCGGGTGTTTATGTTATAGGAAGACTTTATGAAAAGGCTGTTTTTAACGATGCTTCAAGATGGGTAATTCAAACCAATGTAAATATTGACACATCTATATGGGCTCATGGAATTCATGGAGAGGGAGTTATTATAGGTCATAATGATAACGGTCTTAACCCAAATCATTGCTTTTTTAATGGAACTGTTAATGGACAGAATAAAATTGTGCAGCTTTTTGATTATGATGGAGGAGGATTTGCAAACGGTGACCATGGAACCCATACAGCAGGTTCTGCTCTTGGAGGAACAGATGAACAGACACAAAGTTTGATATACAGAGGAATGGCTTACAAAGCGCGTCTTGTTTCTTCAGAACCCATTGGAGCTGACCCTCCTGGCTTCTATCAGATTTTGCAAGATGCTTATAATCTTGGAGCCAGAATTCATACCAATTCATGGGGTTATCAGTGTAATGCTATTTTTTATTATTGTGGTGCAGGAGGATATGAAGGAGAGGCAATATCCCTTGACCAGTTTGTATGGGATAATCCTGATATGATAGTATTTTTTGCAGCTGCAAATGGAGGTGACTGTGGAGGTAGCTGGTCGTGCGGGAATGGAAGGAGACAGGCAATGCCTTCAACAGCAAAGAATGATATAACCGTTGTAGCTACCCGAAGACCAAATAATCAGGAATATAAAACGACCTGGAGTTCTTTTGGGGCTCCTGTTAATCTCGGGGATAATAGATTGGGGACTGATATAACAGCGCCTGGAGAAAATGTTAATTCAGCTGATAATGCTACACAGTGTGGCATTGTACAAATGTCAGGAACTTCCATGGCAACCCCCACAGCTGCTGGAGCAGGTGCTCTTGTAGTTCAATACTACCAGGAGGGATGGTTTGGAGATGGAACAAAAAATTCAGCTCCTTCACATAATCCATCAGCTGCTCTGGTTAGGGCAACTCTGATAGCCTCTGCAAGAGATATGCAATTTGATGTTGATGATGATGAAGGTGGTCCCGCAAATTCAGGTGTTCCGAATATTTATGAAGGAGCAGGTAGGATAACCCTTGAGGATGCTTTATGGTTTGGGGAATTGAGAAAGTTAACTTTTATAGATGGAGATTTACCTGTGAATGACAATCAGTTTAACACAGGAGACTCAATTGTATATCTTCTTGATGTCACTGGTGCTACTGATCCTTTAATAATAGTTCTTTCTTGGATTGATTATCCGGGCTCCGCCAATACATATCCTGTTATAGTTAATAATCTTGACTTAAAGATAATTGACCCCAATAATAATGTGTACTGGGGTAATAATACAAACAATGGATGGTCTGTACCCGGTGGAACACCTGATGATTTGAACACATGGGAATTATTCAAAATTCAGAATCCGACAGCAGGTGAATGGAAGATAATAATAAAGGGAACTAATGTTCCCAATCCTCCTGCTGCAGGGCAGAATTATCCTTTTGCTCTTGTGGTTACAGGGAACCTGGGTCAGTTACAGAAAGCGGCAGGTATTCTTGAAAGTTATTTTGCCCTTTCTGCTTTAGAAGAAGGTGTTGCTCTTAATTTTACCTTTTCCTCCTATGTAAAGGAGCTTTATATTTTTAGAAAAACAGAAAATAATAGTGATTTCAAGTTATTAAAATCTTTTTCTGATGTTAAAACACCTTTTAAATATGTTGATAAAAATGTGGAAACAGGAAAAGAATACGAATATAAAATTATCGCAAATACAGCTTCAGGCATAATGCAATTTGGACCCATAAGAATCAGGTATATGCTTGAACCCCCGGATGTCAAATTCCTGACAAGTCTGACAAACTCACGATTAAAACTTATATTTACTTTACCTTCAGAAGATATGATCGAAATTAAACTTCATGATGCTTCAGGTAGAATTGTTAAAAAATTACTTGATAAAACCCGATTCAATAGAGGAACACATTCTCTTGAGTTTGACCTTAAAGCATATAGTCTACCTTCAGGAATTTATTTTGTAAATGTTAAAGGAGGAAAAGTAAAAAGAACCGAGAAGATTTCTATAATCTGGTGATTTTGTTTTAACGGAAATTTTGACAGACAATATTTAACAGGAAAAGATAAACAGTTTTTGGCTACTGAAATTTACGTAAATCCAATATTAAATTAATTACAAATTTAAATTTGTTATTTTCATCTTCAAATACCATGAAATTTTCTTATTTTATATATTTAATCTCTTAAAATTTCCTCTACAGGAGGGAAAGATTATGGAAAAATCAAAGACGAATTCGGAGCCTTTCTGGAGGACACCCCTTGATTATAAGGATATAAAAAAAAGGAAAGGGAATGTAATAATACTTGAAGATTTATGCAAGGGGTGTGGATTCTGTATAGAGTTCTGTCCTACAGATTCACTTGAAAAGTCGGAAAAACTGAACTCCAAAGGTTATCATCCACCTGTTTTCAATCCTGAAAATTGTACCGGATGTGGATTTTGCGAAAGAGTATGTCCTGAATTTGCTATAATAACTGAGAAAATGGAAATGGAGGTAAAATAATGAGCACAAAAATTTTAACAGGAACTCATTATATGCTGGGTGACCATGCCTGTGCAGAGGGTGCTATTGCTGCTGGATGTAAATTCTTTGCAGGTTATCCTATAACACCTGCGACAGAAATTGCTGAATGGATGTCAAGGAGACTTCCCAGATTTGGTGGAGTTTATATTCAGATGGAAGACGAGCTTGCTTCAATGGCTGCTATAATAGGAGCTTCCTGTGGTGGTTTGAAGTCAATGACTGCAACAAGTGGGCCAGGGCTCTCTCTTATGCTTGAGAATATAGGACTTGCTGTTATGATGGAGGTTCCCTGTGTGATCGTGAATGTTCAGAGAGGTGCTCCCTCCACAGGACTACCGACCCTGGTTGGTCAGGGAGATGTTATGCAGGCAAAATGGGGTTCACATGGAGATTATGAAATAGTTGCCTATGCTCCTGCTTCATGTCAGGAGATGTTTGATTTGACAGTTGAAGCATTTAATACAGCTGAAAAATACAGAATTCCTGTTATTATTCTTTCAGATGAGGCGATAGGTCATTTGAGAGAAAAGGTGGTTATTCCTGAAGAGACAGCTCTTAAACTTGTGGAAAGAAAAAGGCCCAGTGTCCCTCCTGAGGAATATCTTGCCTATAAAACAAATGGAGACCTGGTTCCCCCAATGGCAATAGCAGGTGAAGGTTATTTTGTTCACATGACAGGATTGACTCATGATGAAAGGGGTTATCCTGATATTTCAGGTGAAGCACATGAAAAACTTGTAAGAAGATTGATTGATAAGATTCAGAAAAATAAGAATGATATTATAAGATTCCAAGAAATAGAAACTGATGATGCTGATATTTTGATAGTTTCTTATGGAATTACAGCAAGAAGCTCTTTGAAGGCGGTTCAGATTTTGAGAAAAGAGGGAATCAAAGCAGGACTTTTAAGACTTATAACAATATGGCCTTTCCCTTATGAAAAAATAGAGGAATACGCAAAGAAAGTTTCAAAGATTGTTGTTGCTGAAATTAATTCAGGGCAGGTGAAAGGTGAGGTTTTAAAAGCAATAAAAAGCGATTTACCTGTTGTTGGGGTTCATAAACTTGGTGGTGATTTGATTACACCTTATGAAATAATTAAAAAAATAAAGGAGGATTGAAATGGAAACCAAATTAAAAGAACAGGTTAAACATCCTCTTTCCAAATGGATTAGAGAAGAGAGATGGCCTCATATATGGTGTTCGGGCTGTGGGATAGGAATTGCAATGAGTTCAATGCTTTATGCTTTTGAGGAGTTAAGTATTGATCCGAAGCAAGTTGCAATAGTTAGTGGAATAGGATGCACAGGGAGAGTTGCAGGTTATGTAAAAGTGGATTCATATCACACTACTCATGGAAGACCTATTCCCTTTGCAATAGGTCTCAAAATAGCAAAACCTGAGATGAAGGTGATTGTATTCTCAGGAGACGGTGATATTGTTTCAATTGGTGGTAATCATCTTATTCATGCTGCAAGAAGAAATTTTGATATGATTGTAATATGTGTGAATAATTTTAACTATGGAATGACAGGTGGTCAGTTTGGACCTACGACACCTCATAAGGCAAAAACCACAACGACTCCTTATGGTAATTTTGAGTATCCCTTTAATTTACCTTATCTTGCAGCTTCTGCAGGCGCGACTTTTGTTGCAAGATGGACTGTCCTCCATGCTTATAATTTGAGACAGAGTATGAAAAAAGCACTTAAAAGAGCCGGTTTTTCCTTCATAGAAGTAATTTCGCCCTGTCCGACAGGATTTGGAAGACCGAATAAAATAGGTGAAGCTCTTGATGAGATGAAATATTATAAGGAGAAGAGCATTGTTAAAAACGGAATAGACCCCAAAGATGCGGAGCTTTCTTTCCATGGAGGGAATATTGTGGTTGGTGAATTTATTGAAGTTGAAAGACCCTCATATGTTGATATTCTTAAAGAAAGTGTTGAAGAGATAAAAGGAGGGCAAAAATGAGTGGAAAGGTAAAAGAAATTCAGTTTGCAGGATTTGGAGGTCAAGGTATTGTTCTTGCAGGTTATCTTCTTGGTCAGGCAATTACAGTTTACGAAGGTATAAATACATCAATGACTCAGAGTTATGGACCTGAAGCAAGAGGTGGTGCGTGTTCTTCGGGTGTTGTAATTGCCGACAAACCCGATGAAATGGTTTCCTATCCAAAGGTTACAGAACCCGATGTTCTTGTCTGTATGTCACAGGAAGCTTATACAAAATATATTGATAAACTTAAAAAATCTGGAATTTTAATTTATGATTCTGACCTTGTGACACCTGATGAGAGAATTGACGAAGTTGAAGCTTATCCAATTCCTGCGACAAGAAAAGCCGAAAAAGAGCTTGGTAACAAACTTGTTGCAAACTGTATAATGCTTGGAGCTTTACAGAGAATTACAAATGTATGCTCAATGGAAGCTTTAAAAAAATCCATAGAAAATGGTGTTAAAAAGAATTATATTGAATTAAATATAAAAGCACTTGAACTTGGAAAAAAACTTGCTGAAGAGGCTTTAAAGGCGGGGGTAAAAAAATGAGATTGAATCCCTTATTTAAAGAAGAAGTTTTCAGGGCAATGGGGGAACATGCTTTGAAGATGTGTTATCAATGTGGTAAATGTTCCTCCTTTTGCCCTTTGTTCAATCTTCATCCAGATAAATTTAACCCAAGAAGAATAATTGAAATGGTTAATATAGGGGCAGAAGATATTTTAACATCTGAAGAAATATGGAGATGTACAACATGTTATGAATGTGCGGAAAACTGTCCTCAACAACTCAATTTTGTTGAATTGATTGTGTTTCTGAGAACAAAAGCAACCGAAAAGGGTTATGCTCCGAAGACTCCCCTTCAGGAGCTAGAACTTGTCAGAAAGGAGGGCTTTTCAGTCCCGATGTCACCAAGAGCAAGAAAATGGATTGAAAATAATTTTGCAGAAGCAAAAACAGGAGGTGAATAATGAGTGAAACACTTGTTTATTTCCCGGGTTGTCTTGCTTCAAGAAAATTTCCTGGTTTTGATTTTTCAACAAGGTTTATTCTTGAAAAATTGAATGTTGATTACAAGATGAGTAAGGATTTCTCATGTTGTCCTGATCCTGTGTGGGTAAGGTCATTGTCTCATAATGAATGGTCTGAAAGAGCTGTTAAAAACCTTGAGATAGCAAAAAACCTCGGCTCACGACTTGTAACAATCTGTAATGGTTGCTTTGAGACACTTTATACTGTGAAGAAAATGAAAGGAAATGGTCAATTTCTTCCTGTAGAGCATCTTTTATACACTCTCTGGAAAAATAAGAAAGAGGAAATAAAGAGTAAGATAGTGAATTCTCTTCAGGGTAAAAAATTTGCCATTCATGAAGGGTGTCATTTTAAAAGACCCACACTGTTTACATCACTTGAATTCGAGGAATTAAAAGAGGTAAATGTTCTTAAAGATATGGTTGAACTTCTCGGAGCAGAGGCAATTGATAAAGGAGAGGAATGCTGTGGACTTCCTGTATTTATAACTGACAGAGAACTTTCTATGGAATTGACAAGAAAAAGAATCGAAAATTTCGGAGATGTGGATGGTATTGTTACAATCTGTCCGTCCTGTTTCTCACAGTTTGATAATGTCCTTGCAATTGATAAAAAAGAAATACCTGTTTATTTTTATTTTGAACTTCTTGCGTATGCGCTTGGTCTTGAGAAAGAAAAAATTGGTTTTGAGTTTCACAGAGTTAAATCAAATTTGATATAAATAAGGAGGGATAAAATGAAAGAAAATAACCAAGAAATCAGAATAGGAGTTTATGTGTGTCATTGTGGATTGAACATAGCTGGAAGTGTTGACTGTGAAGAGGTAGCAAAGTTTGCAAGTAAGTTACCCGGTGTTGTTGTTTCAAGAGATTATAAATATACCTGTTCTGACCCGGGACAGGAGATGATAAAAAATGATATTAAGGAATATAAACTCAATAGAGTAGTAGTTGCTTCATGTTCTCCAAGATTACATGAACCTACTTTCAGAAGAACACTTGAAGAGGCAGGTCTTAATAAATACCTGCTTGAGATGGCGAACATAAGGGAACATTGTTCATGGGTTCATCTTTATGACAGAAAGGGTGCAACTGAAAAGGCAAAGGATCTTGTTAAAGCAGCGGTTTCAAGAGCAAGATTTTTAAAACCTCAGACAGAACCAAAAGTTCCTATAATTAAGAAGGCTCTTGTTGTTGGAGGAGGAGTTGCGGGAATTCAGGCGGCACTTGACCTTGCAGATACAGGTTATGAGGTTTATATGGTGGAAAAGGAACCATCCATAGGTGGTAGAATGGCTCAGATAGATAAAACGTTTCCAACAATGGACTGTTCAATCTGTATTCTTGCACCTAAAATGGCAGAGGCAGGAAGACACCCCAATATTAAAATTTTCACAAATGCTGAGATAAAAGAAGTTACAGGATACATTGGAAATTTCCATGTAAAGATTCATAAAAAAGCAAGATATGTTACAGATGAGTGTACTGCATGTGGAGACTGTTCAAAAGTATGTCCGAAGGAGCACCCAAATGAGTTTGATGTGGGTATGGCGACAAGAAAAGCAATATATATCCCCTTTCCGCAGGCTGTTCCCACCCAGTATATCGTTGACCCTGAGTTATGTTTGAATTTGCAGAAAGGCGCTATTGTTTGTGAGGAATGTATTACAGCATGTGAGAAAAAGGCGATTGATTTTAACGATAAAGATGAATTTGTTGAAATTGATGTCGGAACGATAATTATAGCTACAGGTATGGATGTTTATGACCCGATGGAAAATCATGATTATGGATATGGAATTTATGAAAATGTTATAACATCCCTTGAATTTGAGAGATTGATAAATTCAGCGGGTCCAACAAAAGGAACGCTCATAAGACCTTCTGATGGGAAAATACCCAAGGTTGTGGCTTTTATTCAGTGTGTTGGTTCCAGAGACTTGAGAACAAATAAATACTGTTCAAATGTTTGTTGTATGAACACTGTAAAGGATGCCCTTTTAATAAAAGAGCACTGGCCAGAAACTCAGATTTATGTTTTTTATCAGGATATAAGAGCATTCGGTAAGGGATTTGAGGACCTTTACAGAAGAAGTAAAGAGGAAGGAGTTGTTTACATCAGAGGTTTACCTTCAAGAATTGAAGAATTACCTGATAAGAGATTGAAAATTTATGCAGAGGATACCTTGCTCTCGGAAATGGTGGAACTTGAGGCAGATATTGCTATTCTTTCTGTTGGATTGATACCAAGAAAGGATAAGGATGATATTCAGAAACTTCTTGCTCTCAGTTTATCAGAGGACGGTTTTTATCTTGAATCACACCCAAAACTTAAGCCTGTGGATACAGCCATAGGTGGGGTATTTCTTGCAGGATGTGCTGAAGGTCCAAAGGATATTAAAGACAGTGTGACTCAAGCATCCGCAGCAGCAGCGAGAGCGGGAATACTTATGGCAAAGGGTGAGGTTACTGTTGAAGCTCTTACCCCTTCTATTGATCCGGAAGTATGTAAAAAATGCGGAATGTGTGCAAATGTTTGTCCTTATAATGCATGGATATGGAGTAAAGAAGAGAGAAATGTACCTCAATTAATTGAAGCTTCATGTGCAGGTTGTGGTGCCTGTGGAGCAGAGTGTCCTTCTGAAGCAATTGATATGAAACACTTTCCTGATGAGGCAATTTATGCTCAGATTGATGCCTTGCTTGAAGAAAAACCGGAGGAGAAAATTCTTGTTTTTGCTTGTAACTGGTGTTCCTATGCAGGAGCGGATTTAGCAGGGGTTTCAAGATTTCAGTATCCCCCTAATGCAAGAATAATAAGAACCATGTGTTCTGCAAGAATAAAACCCGATTTTATTATTCATGCTCTCAAAAAAGGTGTAGGTGCTGTTCTGTGGTCTGGTTGTCATATAGGAGATTGTCATTATAACAACGCCAATTTAAATACAAAGAGAAGATATGAAAATATGATAAAACGTCTGGAAAGAATGGGAATAAGAAAGGAAAGAGTTCAGCTTGACTGGTTCTCTGCAGCAGAAGGTATTCAGTTTGCAAATAAAATGAAGGAGATGGCAGAAATTGTGAAAACTGTTACAAAGGAGGAAATTGAGAAAACAAAAGAAGCTCTGGGCAAGCTCAAAACACCTCAGAAGTATTTAAAATTACAGGAAATGTTGAAGTCAAAACAGGCTGTTTTGACTTGAAAATTTTGAATGATTTTTTTATAATTTAAAAGTAGTGGGCGATTAGCTCAGCGTTGGTGAGAGCGCCACGTGTTTAGGATAGTGTATTAAAATAAAGAATATATTATTATAAAACAGCGGTGGAAAAGTTTATAAAAATTTAAAATTTCATTCTTATTCAGTTAAAAGATTTCCACATAAAAAAAGTGGAAAAATATTGAAAAAATAAAGTGTCAATTTTTGTTTACATGTCAATTTTTATTTACAAACTTGTAAAAAAAATTTGACAAATTAATTTTTTTATATTAAAATTAAAATATGGAATATTCTTCAAGGTCTTTAATAAAAAAAATTTCCAGAAAATTTTTAGGAATTTCTTTTCAAGATGATGGATTTGTTTCTGGAAATGAAGAAGATTTTATAAAAGGTTTGAGAAAGTTATTAAATAAATCTTTTTTAAATGGATTTCTTATTTCTGAAGAGGGTTATAATGCTGAAGTTCCTTATAATGCAGAAAAGAGACAATCTGAAGCAATTAAAGAAATAATAAAAGATTTTGAGGAAGAAAATTTTTTCATTAAAGAAAATTTAAAAAAATTAATAAATGAGAGTTAAAAAAATTATGGATGTAGAGGGTAAGAAAATAGAATTTTTTCGGGTATATTTAACAGATGAATTGAGAAAATTTGTAAAGAGAAATGGAGGAAGTAAGTATATAAGGTCATTAATTATTCAGGATTATTTAAAAAAAGAGAAAAAAGGGAGGAAGAAGTCATGATAAATTTATTTAAGTTATTTTTTCCGGGAAAATCATCTAAAAAAAAGGAGGAAGAAAAAGATGTTAAATCTAAACAAAGCGATGGAAGAGTGGAAAAAATTTCAAAAAATAATGATTCAATGGATGAGGAACACCCTGGAACTTCAAAAAATTCAGATAGAACAGATGAAAAAACAAAATCTACTTCTGGAAAACTTAATAAATCTGATAAATCTAAAAAAAGAGGAAGACCTAAAGGAGTAAAAAATAAAAAAAATAAAAAAAAGGAGGTGAAAAAATGCCAAGAAGTAAAAAGAAAGAAGAAAAAAACACAGAAGAAATCACAGAAAAAGAGGGGCAGACCTCCGAAGAATTCGAAGAAAAAGAAATAAATATTCCTGAAGAGGTTTTTGAGACAGAGGAAGAGGAAGAAGAAATTCATGAGCCTCAAGTTGAAGGTGAAAATGAGGCAAAAATAAGGAATTTTATTTATCAATATAACAATTTTATAAAGTTATATCTTGAACCAGAACTTGCAGAAATATGGTATATAAACAGTTTTGAGGAAGGAATTATTGTTGAAGCATTATTAAAAGCATCAGAAAAATTTCCTGATTGGCTTGAGAAATTTGAAAGAGTGTTATATATAGTGGGAATTCCTGGAGGGTTTATTGCAATTATAGGATTTAAAATTTACAGAACTGTAAATTATTTTAAAAATCAAAAAGAGGAAACAGAAAAAGAGGAAAAATCTTTACCATCTGAAATAAAAAAAGAGGAGGAACCAGAAAATTTTTTAGATGAAGAATTTTAGAACTTTAATAATAGGAAAAACAGGCACTGGAAAAACAACTTTTGGATTTAAATTATTTAAAAAACTGCATACAAAAAAAAGAATTTCTTTGTGCTGGGATACTTTAGGAGTTATGAAGAAAAGGAAATTTTTTAAAAATGAATATTATGATGTAAAGAAAATAAAAAAAATAGTTTCAAAGTGTTATTTTGTGCCATATTCAGAGGAAGAGGAAATTAATTTTTTAAATTTTATTTTGAAAAAAATTTTTAAGGATCATATTCCATTTTTAATTTTTTTTGATGAGATTGATAAACTTTGTCAGAATTATCCAAAAGAAATGTATAAATTATTTCATTTTGCAAGGAATTTTGATACTTCTTTAATTGGAACTGTGAGAAAATTTACAACAATTCACAGAAAATTTATTTCTCAAACTTCGGACTGGTATATTTTTAAAATTACAGATTCAAGAGATTTAGAATATTTAGAGAGAGAAGTCGGAGATATAGATATAGAAAAAGTAAAGAAATTAAAAATAGGTCAAAAAATACATATACTTTTCTGAATATGTAAGAATATATGCAAAAATAGTCTTGACTTTTTATTACTTTTCTGAAAAAATTTTAACATGAAAGCATTAAAATCAATTTTTAATTTTGCAATAAGTGCAGCAGGAGTGTTGGGAATGACAGCACTCGGGACAGTTGTTGGAATATGGGCATACAATAAATTTTCTGGGAAAAAATTTACTCTTCCTTTTCTGAACGGAAATTCTGTTAAACTTCCAAAAAATAGAAATCCTCTATGAAGAAACCTATTGTAATAGGTTTTGGTATTTCTCTTGTTACAGTAATTGGTTTTTTCTTATGGAAATTTCGGGATAAGTGTATTTTGTGTAAAAAAATTAAAGAAAAACTTCCAGGAAATACGATAGAAGAAGGACAGGCAGAATGGAAATTTACAGGTGGTAAAGTGATATTAACTAATGATGGAAAAAAATTAAAACTAATTTTTGACAAATCTCCAATATATTGCAACAGTCCGGAATATCAGGCAGGAATAGAATTATTGAATCAACTTTCAAATCAATTGAAAATCTCAAAAGATTTACCACCTGTTTGTAAAAAATGAAAACAAATTTTTTATTTAAATTTTTAGTTAATCGAAGGGGTAAGGTTCAATTCCTTCCCCTTCTTTTAAAAAGAGAGGTATAATATGGCAAAAAAAATGATATTTGATGATGTAGCGGGGCATAGTATTGTCTCGCCTGGTGAGAATCTCCTGGAACTGAAAGATATCCCTGATGATAGAATTCTTCTATATCTTATTGTGAAATATTCTGTTACAATTACGAATTCTCATGCAACAAATGATGCAAGTCAGAATTTTCCAAATGGATATCTACAGGAATATGCAAAAAAAGTATATCTGAGAACGAATTATGGAACACTTATAAGTGTTGCACCCTGGAAACTCATGCGAATAGCAAGAGAAAGATTGGGGTATCCTGATATGAGGCAATCAAGTTCAGGATTAACAATTCCTGCAAGTGGTTCAAGGTCAGAAGAGGTATATTTTCTCATTCCTTTTGCAGGACTCAATAAAGTAGATAAGACAGTATATGACTTTGCTTTTGAACCTCTTGTTTTCGATTCTTTTGAAATTGTATTTGATATGAACGACCCCACTTCCTTGTGGAGTGGAGGAACTCTTTCAGCATCTGGAGAAAGGTTTGATGCAATTGGTGTTTTCATAGAAAAGAATAAAGCAGATTTCATTCCCTTCTTAAGAAAAATCATAGAGAGAGATATAGCTATCACAACGGGAGACATTAATGTCAAACTTGGAAAAGGAAGATTACTTGCCTTATACCATTCAGGACCCACTTTCTCAAGGATATCTCTCCAGGTAAATGGAAAATCTGTTTTAAATTCTGTTGTTCCAGGAGAATATGCAAGAGCACTTGCACCTTTTAGATTTGACCCTGGAGAAACACCGAGTTATGATACAGATGTAATAATTACAAGACCAGAAGAGGAAATTTCGAGTGTTCCTTTTGGTGAATGGGAGCTTCAGGGATTGGTAAGTTCAGGGAGTTCTCTCAATATTGTGACTCTTCAAGCAATAGCTCCTTCAGATTTCAAAGTGTATGCAGAAAAAGCAGCAAAGAATATTGCAGAAAAGAGAAAAGGAAAAGTTAGACAGCTTAAAGTTACGCCATATAAGGCACAAATTGATGAGACAAAAGCAAGAGATGAAATACCAGTTCCTGTAAAAGTTCTCCATATAGAATAGGGGGTTAAAAATGGATTGGCTTGCTGCAATTGGAAAAGTTATAGGAAACATTATAGGAGGTGGTGGAGAGGAAAAAATAATTATTCAGCCACCTCCTCCTCCCCCTCCTTCTTCTGATTTTGACATGAATAAAATTATGATGATTGCTCTTGTGATAATGGGTCCAATCTTGGGTTTGGGAGTTCTAATGATGCTTGTTTCATTATTCAGAAAATAATGCCTTTGCTTCTTTTACTTGTCGGTGCAGGATTAACAATAGGAGCAGGCTGGGGATTAAAAGAAGGTATTGAAAAATCTATTGAGGAAACCTCAAAAGGGATTTCACAACTTTTAGTTATAGTTATAATTCTTGGTGGGCTTTTTGCACTTGGATATTTTCTCTTTGAAGAATGAAAGAAATTTTATTAATGTTATCTCCTCTTTCCTTGATACTTTTTTATTCCATAATTGAAACAATTAAAAAGAAAAAAGAAGAGGAAAGATTAAATCCTTCATTAAAAAAAGCTTATGAAAAATGGCAAAAAGAACTTACAATAAATGATTTTATTGAATTCTGGACTTATATGCCAGGTATTCCACCTTTACCACCTCAATTAAGAGATAAATTTGTTTTTCAATATAAAGAAGGTCTCAAAACTTCTTATGAACCAATATCACAAAAAGGTTATGTATGGTTTAGAACAATTGAAAAGAAAAAAAGAAAGTTTTCTATTTTTAACAATGTTCCAGCTTATAAAGTTAAATATTATTATGTGCTTCCAACTGTAAAAAACTATCAAGGAGAGGATTTAAAAAGTTTTGCTGATTTCTGGTTTGAATATGAATTCATAGGAATTGAGCCTGATTTAAATATTTCACAGACAGAAAAGAAAAGAAAATTTTTATCAAAACTTTTTCCTCCGGACCCTCCTTTTCCTCCAGATAAACCACCTTCTTTAATGTCAGGGGGTGTATTATGAAAAAATTTTTATCAGCTTTAATTGTTGCAATATTTGCGGGTATTACAACAAATTTGATTTTTGAGTTTACTGGTATCAATGAAAAAATTAAATCCATTACTGGAAAAAATGACAATGACATTGAGAAACCTAAAAAGGAAGGAAGTAAATCTTTTCTGGATTGGTTACAGAAGAGAATGGATTGTATTGTGTATGGACCTTTTCCAATGATATTATGTTGACTTTATGGATAAAAAAAATAATATTTTTTTTGCTTATGAAACCCTTAAAAGCTGAAATTTTATTAACAAAAGAATGGAGATATCCCATTAAAAGGGATATCTTAGTTTCCATCTGGAAAAAATATAAATATGAAATTAAAGAAGCTTCAAAATTCCTTGATGTTCCTGAGGAAATAATTCTTGCAGTTATCTATGCGGAGTCTCAAGGATATCCTTCAGCTGTTTCACCAGCTGGTGCAGTAGGGTTAATGCAGATAATGCCTAAGACATATGTAAACATATATCCTGAATTGAAAAAATATGGAGTAGTGGATGATATTTTTGACCCGAGAACAAACATTTATGCAGGAACATATTACTTAAAGCAGATGTATTCAAAATTTAAATCGTGGGAAAAGGCAATAATTGCTTATAATGCAGGTCCGGATGATGCAGAAAGAGGAGAATATGAAGAACTTCCCGAGGAAACAAAATTATATCTTGTTAAAATCTTAGGAAAAAACGGAGTTCTGGAAACAATTATTGATACAGAAATTACAAAAAAAGCATGATAATTAAAGGAACTTTTACTGGAAAATATACAGATTCATCAGGAAGAAAATATGATATTATTGATTTAACGCGATATAGACCAATTCAATTAAAACAAATTGTCCTTTCAGATAAAATGAGAATAGAAATATATGATGAAAGAGGAATAAACATAGTTAATATAAATGAATATCCAGACATAGCAGGAGCAACGTATGAAAAAATAATTAACTTTCAGCAACCTCTTGAAGGATATTTTAAATTTTATATTTATGGAAACAACACAGGAGATGGATTTTCAATACATTTTGACCCAATTTATTTAAAAAAGGAGAGTTTAATATGAAGCTTTTATTAATATTATTTTCATTTATTTATCCGTATGCTACACAAAAGCTCATTCTTGCTCCTTCTACTTCTCAAACATATAATTTTTTTTATAGACCTGGTTTAAAAAGAATAATTTTTAATCATTATCAATATAGTGCAAATATTAGAACAGAAATAAATACATATGCTCGTGGAAAGGTAATGAAATATACAATCCAAATTCCTCAAAAAAGTATTAGAATTACAAGTCCGACTACAATTCAAACTTCTATTATAGATTATTCTCTTACTGAAAATATTGATTTATCATATCTTTTACCAGATACAGTGTTGAAATATATGCAAATTAAAATCAGCAATATTGGTTCAGTCACAGACTCTATACATTTTTTTGTATTTTTAGAATATGATGTTCCAGAATGGGCAAATATTAGATATATTGATAAAAATGTTGACTTTACTTTATTAAAATTTACTGCTACAAAAATTGAAGATACAATATATCTTAATCCTTACAGAGGAGATTATGCTTTTATTGAATTACAACATACTAATTCTGATACTTTTATTGTATATAAGAAATATCAGACAGCAACTTGGCAGAATTACTTTAAATTAACAAAAATAACTCCTAATCCTTTTCAATCCAAAATAGCTGAATATGATTATATTATTACTGACATTAATCCTTTTTTTATGAAACCTAACTTCAATATTAAAGAAATGATAATTTTCAAAATTAAACCTACACCAACGGGAACAAAGAGTTTTCAGGCTTCAGTCAAATATTTAACAAAATATAAGAGATGGTAATGACAAATTTAATTAATGCAATTGGTATAATGGCAGTAACAATTATTGAAGTTACTGCATTGATGAAAGGAATAGATGGAGCATTATTAATGCTTTCATTATTTATCATCGGTGTTTTTGTTGATAAAGAAGCAGTATTAAGAATTTTTTCAAATTTATTCAAAAGGAGGTAAAACATGGCAGCAGGACAAATTAAAACTTTTTCAATGTTTGGAGTATTAAGTTTAAAAATTTGGCTTGATGATGAAGAAAGTGTTGGTCCACAATGGGGAAGCTGGAATATTCCAGGGCTTGATAAAATCTGGTATGTAAATATCAAAATTAATTTTCTTTTCATGAGAAGAGAAGGACATATCACAATTTATTAAGGAGGTTTCAAATGGCATGTAAAAGAAAAAAAAGAAAAAAAAGAAAAAAGAAAAAATGGGGAAAAATCGGACCCCCTCATTCAAAAAAGAGAAAGAGACATTTAGCAAGAATCAGAAAAAAAGCACACAGAAAAAGAAGGAAAAAAAAGAAAAAAAGAAAAAGAAAATAATTAACGGATTACTGATTCCCGTATATCTGCCGGGGTGGGATGATAGTATATCATGGTGGTTTTAAGGTCAACATGTCCTACGATTCTTGCAATAATTAATGGATGTACTCCTTTTTTAACTAAATCATAAACTCTTCCATGCCGAATCATATGAGGATGAATTTCTCTTTTAAGAACTCTTCGTCCTAATCTCTGGATCCAGACAAAAATATTTTGTCTTGTGCAAGTAAAGAGTTTTTCTCCTTCTTTTAAACCTTTTAATTTAATATAATCTTCAATAGAATATGCAAGCTCATTTGGAATAGGAATTTCATCAATATATTTTTTTCTTCTTTTCAATCTTCTTACTATTAAATAATAACCATCTGGTCTTCTGATCAAATCATTAGTTTTAATATTTAAAACTTCTGAAAGCCTTAATCCAAGAGTCCAGGCAATTTTAAGGAACATTCTCTTGTCTGGGTCCCGAGTAGCATTCATTAACTGGTGATATTCTTCTTCTACGATGTGTGGCAATTCTCCTTTTCTTAAAAAAGTTATTTCAATCATAGGTTTTTTAATTATTTCTCCCATCTTATACCTCCTTTAATTTAACATTTACGGAATAATGTAAAATAATTTTACAGATAAGGAATAAAGTTAAACAAATTTGAAGTAATTTCAAAGTTATTTTATAGAGAATATTTAACATTATTATTATAATGTTAAACACTTTACAGGCTCATATTTTAATTTTAAAATTCAAGGGGGTATAAAAATACTCTAAGAAGAAAAACCCCTTTTTAAAATTAAAATAGAAAGCAATTAGAGGCATATTTTTACAATATCTGTGCTTTTATCTTCTGTTGTATTTCCCTGGGAGTTTTAAATACTTCCGGATTTCCTGAGTCCCAAAAGTAAGGTCCTTTTTTAATACCTCCTTTTTTAATTACCCAGTAGTAAGAAACTTTAATCCAGCCCAATTTAGAATTCCAGATTTTAAAAATTCTATTTTTGCCATCAAATTCTCTAAAAGCTGCTTTATCGGAATAATGAAAAGTTAATTTCCAGTTATCCGGAAATTTATCAGGAGAGGAAACATACCACCATTTTATACCATCATATACAATTTTATTAGAATTTTTCATAAAATTTGCATAACAGGTTTTACAGATATATCCTTCAATAATTCCTCTATTCACAAACTTTCTTTGAATAATAATAACATCATTTAAAGAATAACATAAATCACATTTCATTTCTCACCTCCTAAATTTTACAATAAAAACATATATTTTTATTGAAGTCAAAGCAATGATAACAAAAGAAATATCCACAATTATCACATCTTTTAAATCCTCTTATTATTTCATAATAGAAAATTTGTTTATAATATTTTGCAATTAATCTTCCACATTCGGCACAATATATAGGTTCGTATTTTAAAGGGAATTTAACTTTATTGATCGGTATTTTCTTAAAAAATCTACAACTTTCAACCTGAGGAAATTCATGTAATGCGCATCCTCCAGTATATTTTATTATACACAATTCACATTTTCTATTTATATTTTTAATTTTGTCTCTTATTTTTATTCCTCCTTTTTTAGTTTAGGCTTTGAACCTTTTTTCTTTTTAATTTCAAAAATTAATTTATTTACAAAATGATTCATAGGATTTTTATTGTTTTCATTTACTGGATTTGTATATCTTCCAGCCATTGTTAAAGATTTCCAGCCACCTAATTTTTGAATAATTTTCAATGAAGTTCCGAGATTTTCAGCAATAGTTGCCCAATTATGTCTTAAATCATGAAAATAAAAATCTTCTATTTCACATTTTTTTAAAAATTCATGATGGAACCATTCTGAAAATTTTCTTTTTTTATATTCAGTTTGATAATCAGGAAATAAAAGTCTTGAATTTGGAGAAATAGATAAAAGAAATTTTGCCAATTCATAAGGAATATCAATTTTTCTTTCTTTTTTATTTTTTGTTATATCGGGAGTAAACTGAATCATGCCATAAATTTCATTATCTTTTTTAACAAATCTAATATGTTCTTTTCTTAATTTAAATATTTCTTCCCTTCTTGCGCCTGTAAAAAAAGCAATTAGTAAAATCCCTTTTTTTTGTTTGCTATATCTATCATTTGGAAGTTCAATGATTCCTTTTAAAAATCTGATATTTTCTTCAATAGATAATGCTCTTTTTCTTTCAACTTCCTCAAATTTTCTTTTTTTCAAAATTAAGTCAGCATAATTAACACCTGTTAAATAACCGTTTCTTAATAAAAAATTCCAGCAAGTTCGGAGATATTGGAGTTCACATTTAACAGTTTTTTCAGTAATGTTTTCACCTGTTTGAGGATTTTTTTCTTTAAGTCTTTCTGTGATATATTTTTCAATTAAAATTTCATTAATTTTATACCATGGCATCTCTTCACCCCATTTTTTAATAAAATGAGAAAACCAGTATAAATAATTTTTTACTCTTCTTAAATTCTTTTTTCTATCAAATAAATTTTCAGCATATAGTCTAATTCCTTCACCTAATGTTAAATCACCTTTATTTTGAATTTTTTTTCTTGCTATTTCTTTTGCAAAAGCTTCTGCTTCATCATAAGTTTTAAAAATATATGCTTTTGTTTTACCTTTTTCTTTAATAAAAATATACCATTTCTTACCTCTTTTTTTTATTTTAGGCATTAATTTATTTAATCTATTGATTTTTTCATTTTCTTTTTTAATTTTTTCTGTAATTTTGAAAGGTTTAGGTGGTTTTTTAAAAGGTTTTTTTTCAATTTTAAAAGGTTTTTCAGGTTCTAATTCTCCCAATTCCCTTTGAAGTGTTAATTTAATTGATTCAATTAAAGCAGTATCAAAATTATCAAAATAAAAATATTTTCTGATTCTTTTTCCTGTTTCAGGGTCAGTGCCTATTTGAATACCGATTTTATATTTTTTATTTCTTCCTTCAAGATATGGTTGAGGTATTTTAACCCATTTCAGACCTATTTGAATTCTTTTTTTGTCATTTGAAATTTGAAAAATTTTGCCTTTATATTTTATAATATGATTATGAAAATCAATCTCAAACATGGCTTTCAAATAAAGTTAAAAAAGGAATTGAACCCAAATAATTTGGATAAAAATGTTAACCTTTTTGTTAACCTTTTAAGCTCTTTGGTAGTTATAAATTCAATATTTGTATATAAATTTGTTAACCTTTTTGTTAACCTTTCAGTTTTGTTTAAAAATACCATTAACAAATTATACAGCGGAAATTATTATTTGTCAAGTGTTTTTACATGTGGGCGATTAGCTCAGCGTTGGTGAGAGCGCCACGTTGACAACGTGGAGGTCGGAGGTTCGAATCCTCCATCGCCCACTTTTAAAAGGAGAAAATTTGTGGATATTCTAAAAAAGGTTTCTTTATTTTATGGGCTTGATGATAATCAGCTATCAAAGATAGTGGAACATCTGGAAGAGAAAACCTATGAAAAAGGTGAAATTATTTTTGAGGAAGGTTCACCCGGGAATTCTCTTTTCATAATTAAAAACGGGAGAGTAGAGGTAAGATTAAAAAGGGGCGACCTTGTTCTTGTCCTTGCTGAACTTGACGAGGGCTCATTTTTTGGAGAGTTATCATTAATAACCGATACCCCCAGAAGTGCAACATGTACAGCTTTAAAGGATACTTCACTTTATGTTTTAAAAAAGGATGATTTCTGGAAAATAGTAGAAAAGGACCCGAGAATAGGAGTTGTAGTTTTAAAGAACCTAGCAGAGGAACTTGCTGATAGAATAAGAGAGACCAATAAGAATCTTGAAACCTATTTCCTGATAAATCAAGCAATAGTTGACAATGAACAGTTCAGGAAACTTTATATTTCTGCAAAGGGCAAAAAACCCTAAATTTTTTGAAATTTATTTTCTCTTATGTTATAATTATAAAAATTTAAAATGGCCCCATCGTCTAGCCCGGCCTAGGACATCACTCTTTCAAGGTGAAGACGGGGGTTCAAATCCCCCTGGGGCCATTCCTTAGGATTTTATGAATCTATTAATATCTCTTTTAGTAAGTGTTCCAAGTATCTTGGGTCCCAGTGGTTCTTTTAGGTTATTTTCTCCGATGCCACATAAACAAGGAACATTCTCCTTTTCCCTTTATGGTGGTTATTCATTCCAGGATTTTAAATTTTTTGATTCCAATTTTAATGACACCTTTGATGATAGAAGACATTATCTCCTTGCTTCACTTTCCATGTCATATGCTCCTTTTGATTACTGGGAACTAGGGCTAAGGGGCGATTTTGAGGGTAGACAGCTTGAAAGAGCTGATTTTCCGAGTCAGAGGAGTGATGACGGATATTTTGCATACAGGGGGCTTGATATTTTTACAAAATTAGGATATCCTTTTTTCTCGGATACAGTAACAAAGGTTGAGTTTGCAGGTGGCGTTGCTCTTGGCTATTATTTACCAAATCTTGGATTAGAAAGAAAAGACCCCAAGTTTGTAGCCTTCGGATTCCCTGCTTATGTTCCTCTTACAGGACAATTCTGGACATCCCTCTCTCTGGGTCTTAAATTTCAGATAATGAGTATTAATGGTTCGGTGGGATTCTGGCAAACAGGAAAACCTGCCAGAGAACTTGATGTGTTCCCGATTTTATCATATAAGTATAATGAGTTTGGGCAACCCTTGGTTGATACTCTGTATTTAACAAAGGATTCATTTCCTGACCTGACACGTATTCCATATGGAGTGAATCTGACACTTTCAGCAGGTCCATATGTTGATTTTATAGCAGACTTACATGGTGTATATTTTACCGAGTTAAGAGAGAACCTTTTGGGAATTACTCCTGGAATAAGATTTAAAACTCCAGGAGGAGTTATATTTGATTTTGCAGTTGATGCAAGGCTGAAAGAATTGCCTGATTCTCTTGCTGCAATTTATTCTCTTGACAGGAATCTCTTTACATATATTCCTGACTGGAGGTTTGTTTTTGTAATGTCCAATGTCTATAATGTACTTCCTAAGAAAGCACCTCCTCCACCTCCGCCACCTCCTCCTGCACCCAAGATTGCAAAAGTTACAGGTAAAGTATATGATGCAGCAACAGGTGAACCACTTGTTGCCCAGATTAAACTTGAAGGAACTGATAAGCCTCCTATATCTTCGGATACAAATGGTTTTTACTCAATCGAACTTGAACCAGGAAGATACAGTTTTTATGTTGAAAAAGAAGGTTACAGATGGAAAAGAAAGACAGTTATTTTAAAGGAAGGAGCAGAAATTGTTCTTGACTTTCCTCTTAAAAGAAAAGAGCTTGTTTTAATAACAGGAAAGATTCTGGATAATATTACAGAGGAACCCATAGGGGCAAAGATTACAATTCCTGAGACAAAGTTTGAAGGAACAATAAGTGATCCTGAAACAGGTGTTTATAGATTGAAACTACCACCGGGTTCTTATATTCTGCATATAGAAGCAGAGGGTTATTTGCCTGAGGAAGTTCCTGTTGTTCTTAAAGAGGGAGAACCTATTGTTAAAGATGTAAAATTAAAGAAAAAGGCAAAAAAGGGAGTTACTATCAGATTGCAGAATATTTATTTTGATACAGGAAAAGCCACAATTAAACCTGAGTCTTATCCTATACTTGATAGGGTTGCAGAATTTCTTAAAGCTAATCCAAAAGCAATAGTTGAAATTCAGGGACACACAGATTCTGTTGGTTCTGCAAGTTATAACTTGAGATTATCTCAGGCAAGGGCTGAAGCGGTTAGAAATTATCTTATAACCTATCATCATATTGACCCTTCAAGATTGATTGCAAAGGGTTACGGTGAGACAATGCCTATTGCTGACAATACCACAAGAGAAGGGAGAGCAATGAACAGGAGAGTTGAATTTAAGATTTTAAGTGTTCAGGAATAAAAAAGGATAAGAGAAAACAGAAACTTTAATTATTTTTATTTCAAAAGGTTTTAATTAAATTTCAACCTCAATTGGATGTGATAGATAAAAGCCCTGTCCAAATTTAACTCCTATTTTTTTTATTGTTTCGAGCTCCTCTTTCTTTTCTATACCTTCTGCTATCACGCTTGCTTTTATTTTTTTCCCGAAATTCAGAACCATTTCAAGTAGGTCCTGTTTTACAAGGTCTTCATGTATATTTCTAACAAGAACCATATCGTATTTCAAATAATCAGGATTAAGTTCAGCAAGAGTTTGTAAAGAAGAATACCCTACTCCCACGTCGTCTATTGAGAGCTGAATTCCATTGTCTTTAAGAAAACGTATGTTTTTCTTCAGAGTTGGGAAATCCTTTATTGCATGTCTTTCAGTGAGTTCAATGACAATTTTTTCAGAATTAATATTAAGTTCCTCTAAGTTTTCAATAAGCCCCTGAATAAAGTCAGTACTTTTCTGCTGAAGGATTTTTGAAGACACATTTATAAAGAGCTTCATTTTATCGTCCGGCAGTTTTTTTGATGTTAAAAGAGCCTTCCATCGACATAATCTTTCAAGGTTTTCAAGTTCATTCAATTCATCTGCAACAGAGAAAAGTGTGGATGGCATCTCAAGCTCTGTGCCCTTGGGTCCTCTTGCAAGTGCTTCATATCCGTAAACAGATTTACCATCGGTAATATGATAAATTGGCTGGTATACCATTCTTATTCCAGCTGTTCTCAGAACTTTTCTGAATAAGGATTTGATATTCACCTTCATCCTTGTTTCTGCTTTTAGATGTTCAAGCTTTACCTGATTCAGAACTTCGTATATTGTCCTTTCAGTTCTTTTAAGCGGGTCAAACTTTATTGATTTTACAGAGATTGTTACAGGAGCAGGAATAAATTTTTCAATATCATTTTTTAATTTTTTAATTAAACTTTTTACATCATGGGTTTTGGGAAATAAGATACATATTAAACTTGAAAAGGGCTCTGTTACAAAAATTAAAGGATTTTCATAAGGAGGAAATTCTTTACTTACAAAGTTTCGTAGATAATCAGCAAGAGATTTAATCCAGGAATCAAAAACATCAAATCCGAATTCTTCCTCATATATTGCAGATTCAAGTATCTGTGCCATCAATATGTTTACTTCCTTTTCTCTTTCTATTCTGCTCTTTGCCTGTGATAGTATACCAATTAAAATTGGTAAACCTGTTATCTCATCCTTCATAGTTTTTCAAAAATTTCTTTGATTCTGTTTTTTAACCCGTCAGGTTCAAAAGGTTTTACAATATATGCAACTGCTCCCTCCTTTATTGCTTTTAACATGTCCTGTGGTTCTTTTAAGATTGAAAAGACCACAACAGGAATTTCTCTGTTTTTTTCTTTCAGAAAATTCTTGAATTCCCTGAAAAGTTCCCAGCCATCCTTTTCAGGTAGAATTATGTCAAGAAGTATGAGGTCAAAATCTTGGTCTTTTGACAGTATTTCCATTGCCTGAGAAGGAGAATATGCCTTCTCCAGTCTATACTCATCTTTCAGAATCTCCTCTACAAGTGACACTATATCTTCTTCATCGTCAATTATTAATATTCTTCTTTTTTCTTCCATTTTCTACCTCCTTTGTTTATTATTTTAAATTTTTTTTAGTTGATTTTTCAATAAATTTTTTATAAAAAGATTCTTTAATTTGAAATTTAAAGTTAAAAGAAAATATATTTAAAGTTAAAATTTGATAAAAAGGAGGAGGGTCAATGAAAAAAAATAAATTTGAAATTATGTGGTTCGGCAGAGGCGGTATGGGAGTAAAGACAGCAGCTTTGCTTTTAGGTGAAGCAATGGTTCAGGAAGGTAAGTTTGTACAGGCATTCCCTGAGTATGGACCTGAGAGAAGAGGAGCACCCGTGGTTGCATTCACAAAGATAAGTGATAGTAATATTAAAGGACATTACGGTATACAAAAACCGGATGCTGTTGTTATACTTGATTCCAAACTCCTGTCCTCTGAAAAAGTTAAGAATGTTATTAATAATGAAACAAAAATTCTTGTAAACACTCCGCTTTCACCAGATGAAATAAAAAAGAAATTTAATTTGAATTGTCAGGTAAATACTGTTGACGCCTCTCATATCTCAAAGGAAATTCTTGGAAGAAACCTGCCAAATACCCCTATACTCGGAGCACTCATAAAAGTTTTAAATCTTCTGGAACTTGATGAGTTCATACATATAATAAGTGAAAGGTTAAAGGTAAAATACAAAGAGGATGTTGTTCAAAAAAATATAGAAGCTATCAAAAGAGCTTATAAGGAGGTTAAATAAAATGAAATTCAAATCTTGGAAGGATTTGCCTGAAGGAGCAATTATAACAAATGTTCCGACTTCTCTGGGTTTTAAAACAGGTGACTGGAGAACAAAGAGACCTTTTTATTATCCTGAAAAATGCAAGCATGACCTTTTATGTTGGCTTTATTGCCCTGATTCAGCTGTTATTGTGAAAGCTGGAAAGGTTGTTGATTTTGATATGGAGTACTGTAAGGGTTGTGGAATATGTGTTAAAGTTTGTCCTCATGATGCTCTTGAAATGAAGGAGGAAGAAGTATGAAGACAGTAACAAAAAAAATTCTTGCTCTGACAGGAAATGAGGCAGCAGCTTATGCAATGAAACAGATAAATCCCGATGTTGTTGCAGCATATCCAATTACTCCTGCTTCTGAAATAGTCCAGATTTTTTCAAAATATGTTTCTGATGGAGTGGTTGATACTGAATTTGTCCCTGTTGAATCTGAACATTCTGCAATTTCTGTTTGTGTTGGGGCTTCTGCTGCAGGTGCAAGAATTATGACTGCAACAGCTTCTCAAGGACTTGCACTAATGCATGAGATACTTTATATCGCTGCCTCTTTGAGACTTCCTATTGTTATGGTTGTGGGAAATAGAGCCCTTTCTGCACCAATAAATATACATTGTGATCATTCTGATACAATGGGTTCAAGGGATTCAGGATGGATTCAGATGTATTGTGAAAACGCTGATGAGGTTTATCACACTTTGATTGCTGCGGTTAAGATTGCTGAAACAGCGAATTTACCGTGTATGGTGACCATGGATGGATTTATAGTAACACATGGTATGGAGAATGTCGAAGTTCTTGAAGACGGTGAGGTTCAGGAATTTGTGGGTAAAAGGAATCCTCTTTACTCTGTTCTTGATATTGAGAATCCAATAACAATAGGTCCCCTTGACCTTTATGATTACTACTTTGAACATAAAAGGTCACAGCTTGAAGGAGTTTTAAATGCAAAGAAGATTATACCTGCTGTAATTGATGAATATAATAAAAAATTTGATAAAAATATACCTTCCTTTGTTGAAGAATATCGTACCGAGGATGCTGAAATTGTTATAGTTGCCATGTCATCAGCAGCAGGAACCTTAAAAGAGGTGGTGGACATTGAAAGGGAAAAAGGTGAAAAGATAGGACTTTTAAGATTAAAAGTTTTTAGGCCTTTTCCTCATGAAATATTAAGAGAAAAATTAAAGAATGTTAAAGTTCTCGGAGTTATGGATAGAGCAGAGACCTTCAGCACAATGGGTGGTCCTGTTTCTATTGAAGTAAAAGCAGCTCTATATCCTCTTGAAAAAAGACCTCTGCTTCAGGATTTTATCTTCGGGCTTGGTGGAAGGGAGTTTACTCTGGAAAATGCACTTGAGGTTGTGGATATTCTGAAGAAAATAAAAAAAGAAGAAAAAGTTTCTGAAGAATTTATCTACATAGGTATAAAAGAATAGGAGGGAAAAATGAAAAGAGTGCTTTCTTTAAAAGAACTTTCAGAAAGGACAAACGGGCTTGCGCCTGGTCACAGAGCCTGTGCAGGCTGTCCTTTTCCTTCAATTGTTAGAATGGTTCTGGGTTCATCAGACTATCCTGTTGTTGTTGCGAATGCAACGGGGTGTATGGAAGTTGTGACAACAATTTTCCCTTATACCGCATGGTCTGTTCCCTGGATTCATTCTGCTTTTGAAAATGCTGGTGCAACTGTTTCAGGAGTTGAATCTGCTTTTAAGGCACTTAAGAGAAAGGGTGTAATCCCTGAGGATAAAAAAATTAATTTCATTGCCTTTGGTGGAGATGGTGGAACCTATGATATAGGATTTCAATCATTATCAGGAGCAATTGAAAGGGGACATAATTTTCTCTATGTTTTGTATGATAATCAGGCATATATGAATACAGGTGTCCAAAGGTCCTCTGCAACTCCCTACGGTGCTCACACGACCACCTCACCCGCGGGAAAAAGGATACCAGGTAAGATGCAGCATAGAAAGGATATAACCGAAATTGTTGCAGCCCATGGAATTCCATATGTAGCACAGGCATCACCTTCTCACTGGGCAGACCTGGTTAAAAAGGTAAGAAGGGCTCTTGAAATTGAAGGTCCTAAATTTATAGCAGTAATTTCTCCCTGTGTTCCTGGGTGGGGATACGATGAAAGTGAGTCCATTGAATTAACAAGACTTGCTGTTGAGACATGTTTCTGGCCACTTTATGAGGTGGACCATGGAGTTTATAAAGTTAATTACAGACCAAGGGAAAAATTGCCTGTGAAAGTATGGCTTGAAAAACAGGCAAGATTTAAGCATCTTCTTGATAAACCCGAATTAATTGATGAAATACAGAAAAAAGTTGATGAAAAATGGGAGAGATTATTGAGGCTTGACGGGCAGAAGATTTTTTAATTTTTAAACTCCTTCTAAATTTAAATAATTTGCAATTCTAAATAACAGCGGGTATATTTAATTGTATTCTTTAACAAGGAGGTTTAAATGAAATTAAATGATTTTTCTGTGAAAATCGCAGGTCTTGCGGGTGATGGTTCTCTTTTAACAGGTGAAATTATTGCTTATACACTTAAAAGGCGGGGACTTTATGTAATTTCTGTTCGTGATTTTCCATCAAATATAAGAGGTCTTCCAACAAATCTGACAATAAGAGCCAGTATAGAAAGAATTTATTCCTGGAATGATAACATAAATGCTCTTGTTGCTTTTGAACCAAAGGCAGTTGACCTTTATTTGAATGAGCTGAATAAGAAAGGTGTCTTAATAGTCGAAGAGACTTTTAAGCCTGAAAATATTAAAAGGAATGATATATCCATATACCCGGTTCCTCTCAGAAAAAGAGCAAGGGAAATTTTTAAAAGTGAAATTTATAAAAATACTATTGCTCTTGGTTTTCTGGGTTATACTTTCGGGATTGAATTTGATGAAATAAAAGAAACACTTATTGAGAGATTGAAGGGTAAGAATAAGGAGATAATAGAAAATAACATGAAGGCATTTGAAGAAGGATTCAAAATGGCTGAGAAGATGGTAACAGAGAAATTTGAGATAGTAAAATCAAGTGACCCTGGCAGATATTTTATATCAGGAAATGAAGCGATTGCTCTTGGTGCTCTTGCAGCAGGATGCAGATTTTTTGCTGCCTATCCCATAACTCCTTCGACAGAGGTCTTTGAGTTTTTATCAAAACATATTTCAAAATACGGTGGAATCACAGTTCAGTGTGAGGATGAGATTGCTTCAATAAATATGGCAATAGGAGCTTCTTTTGCAGGTCTCAGAACAATGACATCTACAAGTGGCCCTGGAATGGCTTTAAAGATAGAGGCTCTTTCCATGGCTTATATGTCCGAAACCCCTCTTGTAATATATCATGCACAGAGAGGAGGTCCTTCAAGTGGAACCCCCACAAAGACAGGACAGGAGGATATTAATCATATATTATTTGCAGGTCACGGTGATGTTGCAAGAGCCATACTTGTTCCTTCAACTCCTGAGGAAAGTTTTGATTTTATTTTCAGAGCTTTTAATATTGCGGAGAAATATCAACTCCCTGTTATTGTTTTTTCAGAACAGGCAATTTCACAGAATCAACAGACCATAGACGATATTCCTTATAATGAAGAATACAGATGGGAAAGAGGAAAAATTTTAAGTGATGAGGAAGTGTCTGAATATGTTTCACGGGGTAAGACATATGAAAGATATGAACTCACAGAAGATGGTATATCAAAAAGAGCCTTTCCCGGTCAAAAAGGGATTATTGTCAGACAAAATTCATATGAACATGCTCCTGATGGTTTTATTGATGAGGATAATGCATTCAGAATACAGATGGTTGAGAAAAGATTGAAAAAGCTTGAAGGAATTATAAAAGAGGTTCCTGAGCCTGAATATTACGGAGATGAAAATTCTCCTTATCTTCTTATAGGAATCGGGTCTTCCTTGGGTGCGATGAAGGAAGCATGTGATAGACTAAAGGAAGAGGGTATAAACATAGCATATCTGAGAATCAGGACGTTGTTTCCTCTCCATGAGGATTATATTTATGATGTTACAAAAAGTAAAGAAAAGATATTTGTTTGTGAACTTAATTCCTTCGGGCAGTTGAGAAATTACCTTTCAAGAATATGGGGGAGAAGGAAAGGTGTATATTCAATTAAAAAATACAGCGGGCTTCCATTCAGACCCATAGAGATAATAAAGGAAGTTAAGGAAAATTTAAAAAAGGAGAATTAATATGAAAACTTCTTTAAAATTCGAACTTAAATCAATAAAGGACTTTGATGCAAAGAAAAGTACCTGGTGTCCGGGATGTGGTGATTTCGGTGTTCTTGCCGCGATTAAGCAGGCGTTGTTTGAACTTAAAATTTTGCCCCATGATGTTGTTGCTGTGAGTGGGATAGGATGTTCCTCAAAACTTCCTGATTATATTAACAGTAATGCTTTTCATACAATTCATGGAAGACTTTTACCTGTTGCAACAGGTATTAAACTTGCAAATACAAAACTCCATGTTATTGTTACAGGTGGTGATGGTGATGGGTATGGTATAGGTGGAAATCATTTTATGCATGCTGCAAGAAGAAATATAAATTTAACCTATGTTGTGATGAACAATGAAATATATGCTTTAACGAAAGGGCAAGTTGCTCCGACTTCTCCTTATGGTTTTGTTGCTGGTACAACTCCTTATGGTTCAAAGGATAATCCGATAGAACCCTGTATAATTTCACTTGCTGCAGGTGCCACATTTGTAGCAAGGGGTTTTTCTGGGGATATGAAGAACCTGAAAGAATATATAAAAAAAGGAATAGAACATAGAGGTTTCTCACATATTGATGTTCTTTCCCCGTGTGTTACTTTTAATAAAGAATTCGGTTACGATTATTTCAGAGCTAATATTGAGTTAATAAATGGCCCTTTTAAAACAAGGGAAGAAGCAATTGCAAAAATAATGGAGACTTACAGAAAAGGAAAGATACCTGTGGGTATATTTTTTATTGAACAGAGAAAATCCTATGA
>Ga0209426_1000298_pt1 | contig 60929 bp, 67 predicted proteins | sample Deesub1362B_J571_FD_187697 | JGI IMG/M metagenome (GOLD analysis project Ga0209426, IMG submission 187697) | Deep oceanic, basalt-hosted subsurface ecosystem from Juan de Fuca Ridge flank, Pacific Ocean, CORK Borehole 1362B_J2.571 (SPAdes)... ... | reverse complement strand
GGCAGTACTGCCGGGATCGCTGGCGGGCTTAACTTCCGGGGTCGAAACGAGTCCGGGTGTGGCCCCGCCGCTGTGACCGCCGTGCCGATAACTACTCATACCAAGCCAATTTATAAACTTTACGGTGGTTATGATTGAAACTGTTATTCAATACTACTTGCTGATGAAGAATCAAATACGAGTATTTCTGCAACTTGATGGCAATTAAATCGTTTTAAATAATAAGTTCCAACTCGAATTTTTCTCCTTGTGATCTTTGCTTTTAGGCTCCTTTTTTCAAATTAATATCAAAAACTTAAATCTGACACTCACCTTACCTAATAATATCCAGCAGAGTGACCAAAAAGTTAAAAAGTTCCCTTCATAATAATTCCATTGAAAGCTTCTAAAAGGGGAATTACGATGGCAATCATGGAATTGAGAGCTAAAGCAACAGTAATAAGCTCGTGGGCAACGAGTACGCCAAAATGGAAAGATGTTTCGGTGGAATTAGATGAAACAGGCATTATTTTGAAATATCTAAAAAGGGGAGAGATAGTAAAGAAAGAGAGGTATCGTTTTGCTAACTTAGCTGATGTAGGTATGAGAATACCAGATAATGTAAAATTAGACCCAACAAAGGATCATTTTGGATTAAGATTCTATGGTGGAAAAAGAGGGGATCTGTACGTTATTTTGACTTTGGGAGAGAATCCCCTAATTTTCGATGAAAAGAAGTTTGAAAGCTTTATAGACACTGTTTTTATGATTCTTCTTAACAAACAACGAGTAATGATTCAGTTTGCTAGAATTAAAGGTGGAGCTATTAACATGGAGTCTGAATGGGCTGAAGGAGAGATAAGGATTCTCTCCACGAGAGGTACAAAAGACGCAGCCATAGTTCAAGGAAAAAACGTTATCTCCCTCTTCTATGATTTGGAAGATGTTGAAGTGGAAGAGAAGGAGTTTGAGAACAAGAAAATAAAAGCCCTAAAATTAAAGCACCTACATAGAAATGAAAGTGTAACTTCATACGTTTATATTCCGAATAGGAAAGTAGGTTTATTTTTAGTGAGATATCTCTTAAACTATAATCCAAAATCAAAAGAAATTATGGAAAAAATAGCGAGTGAGTTTGAAGAAATACAGCAGGAAATAGAGGAAGAAATCAAAAGAGAATTAAAGGAGCTTGAACGTTTGAGTCCTGAAGAACAGCAGATACTTTTAGCATTATACTCTGGAATACATCCTTTAGAGCTTCACCAGTTCCTTGGGATAAGCGAAGAAGAAGTTGAGAGAATATATGATGAAATGATAGACAAAGGCTTTCTTAAAATAGTCATGATAAGAAAAATTGTTGATTTAACAATGGATGGGAGAAAAATAGTAAATAAATTGATAAAATATGGAAAAGTCAGCATGTAAACTAAACTGCCCACTCATCTTCTTCAAAGAGTTTGTCCAAATCCAACATTATCAAGAGTCTCTCTCCGTTATTTATTTTTGCTATCCCCTTTATGAATTTGGTATCGACTTTTGAAGCAAGCATCTTTGGGGGTTGCTCTATTTCCTCCTCTGACAGGGTTAAAACATCTGAAACAGAGTCAACTATAATGCCCACTGTTTCTCCTTTAATATCTGCGATTATTATGTTCTTATCTTCCAGTGTACTTTCATCATAGTAGCCGAGTTTTTTCTTTAAATCTATGACAGCAGTTATCTGCCCTCTCAGGTTTATGACTCCCTCTATAAAGTCGGGAGCATTAGGGACCCTCGTAATTGGCATCATTTCCTTGATTTCCCTAACATTCGCTATGTCAAGGCAAAATTCTTCATCTCCAAGCCTAAAAGCTACAACTTCATTCATTTTTCGTCCCTCCTAAAATGTAAAATGAAGGTCAAAGCTTAAAGACTGAAACTGAGTCTCTTAGGTCACTAACAATCTTCTTGAGTTCATCTGATGCCCTCTTTAGTTCTTCAATAGCTGCTGTTTGCTCCTCTACTGCTGAACTTACCTCCTCAGCACTTGCTGTGGATTCTTCTGCAGAAGCTGCTAAGTTTTCTAAAGCACGTAATACTTTATCCACTTCCTCTTGGGTTCTTATGGTGTAATCTCTAACTTCTGCAAGCCTCTTACCAGACTCTTGAACTAGGTCGGCTATGTTTGATAAGTAATCAACTGTCTCCTTTAGTGTTTCAACGGAATTGTCAACAACTTTCACACCATTTCTAGTAGCATCTACAGCATTTCTTATATCGTCTGCCATTTTGCCTATTATTCCCTTTATGTTGTCAGCTGCTTTCTTACTCTCCTCTGCTAGTTTTCTTATTTCTTGTGCTACGACCGCAAATCCTCTTCCAGCCTCCCCAGCACGAGCAGCCTCAATAGCCGCATTCAAAGCCAACAAATTAGTTTGCTCGGCAATACTTGTTATGACGTTCGTAATCTCCTCTATGTTCTTTGACATTTCATTAACTTTGTTTACTGTTTCTTCTATCTTTCTCATTGTTTCTTGAATGCTCTCTATTTGCATTGCTGATGCTTCACCCTTCTCCCTTCCCTCATTGGCTATGTTGACAACCTCATTTGTTGCCAACTCGAACTCTTTAAGCACGTTTACACTTTCTCCACTTACTTCTGCCATGATTTTTGCTCCTTCTGTTATTTGATTTATGGTCTCCTGTTGTCTTTGTGCCTCTACACTAACTTGCTGTATTGCTTCATTTACTTGATTTATAGCCTCTGTGACATCAGAAGCCACTTGAGCTAAGCTGTTTGCTCTTTCTTCAAGAACCTCTGCATGTTCTATTATCCCACCAATTAACTCTCTCATTTGAGAAAGTGTCTTTCTTATTGACTCAACAACTTCTCTAAGTTCTCCTTTAGCTTCTATTGAGATGTCTTTACTTAGGTCTCCTTCAGCTATTTGCTCAAGAGTGTCTGCAATAGTGTTAAGAACTGTACCAAGATCGTTTGTTATCATCTTTAGAGATTCTATTAATGTACCAATCTCATCTTTCTCCTTGTAGTTAATTTTCTCTATCTCCTCACTTGCTTTTTTGAATTCACCTTGAGAAAATGCTTCAATAGTCTTTTTCAAATCTGGTAACACTCTAAATGCAGAGCTTGTTGTTTTATAACCAACACCTGCTGCAATTAGTCCAAAGACTAAGACTATTGCAACCAATACCATGAAGCTTTCTTTAACACGATTGTCTGTGATATCTATTAGCTCATCGAATGTTCCCATAATATCTTCCCGTGGGACTACTGAAATTACAATCCACCCAGTTTGAGGTATCTTTGCAAATCCTCCAATTTTATCTATGCCTTCAAAAGTATAGTGGGTATAACCATTTCCGCCACTCTTTCTAATAGCATCTGCCAACTCTTTTAATGAGGGATCTTGGAATATGTTAAGCTTGTTTATATATTCTTCCTTGGGATGTATAAGTACTACCCCATCTTTATTGACCACGGTGATATATCCATTTTGTCCGAGCTTTATTGAATTTGCTTTTTCAATAAGAGTTGATAGTGAAACATCCAAACCTATAACTCCAACTAGCTCTCCTTGATAATACACTGGAATACTGTAGGTTATTATCCATTTACCAGTTGTTGCGTCTCTATAAGGCTCAGTCCAAACAGCTTTACCAGCTTTTGATGCATCTTGGTACCATGGTCTTACCCTTGGATCATAGCCTTCTGGGAGTTCTTCATCTGGATACATAACCATTAGTCCGTCATTTGCTCTTCCAAAGTAAACGTACATTACTTCAGCTTCTGAATCTTTTATGCTCTTAAATCTTTTAAGTAAAGAATCTTTAAAGAGCCTGTCATCCAGATTTAAAGAATATATCTCTTGAACTGCAGCATTTGCGACAGCTCCTAATGATTCAACTTTACTGAAAAAGGCTGAGTAGCTTTCTGCAACACGTTCTGCATTTGTTTCAGCTATTTCTCCTCCTATCATATCACTTTTTTCAATTATGTGTGTAGAGAGATCTTTGTTTAGTCCATTTATCGTATATATTGCACCTACTGAAAAGGCTAATATTAGGATTAAGATAGTTCCGACCAAGGAAAGGGTAATTTTCCGCTTTATATCCATTTTCATTCCCTCCTAAAGCCTTACCTCAACAACATTGCCACTCAAAACTTTTTTCATAAAAACCTCTCCTGTTTCAAGAGAAAGACGGATTGTTCTTCCTCCTTTACCACCTGTGTCTTCTGCAACTATTGGAATCTTGTATTTCTTCAACTCTCTTTTTGCTGCTTCTACGTTTCTTTTTCCAATTTGTAGATTTTCGTTTGAGAGCATGAACATCTGGCTTCCTCCAAATAGTTTTGCTCGAATTCTACTTTTCAGGGCTCCTTGTTTGATCATATCTCTTATGAGAAGCTGGAGTCCAGTGTCTACATATTTGGCTGGATTTCCCTTGCCGTTGTAAGAATTTGCTTCTGGAAGCAATGCATGTAGTAATCCTCCCACCTTTGTTACTGGATCATACAAAGTAACGCCTACACAGGATCCTAATCCATATGTGCTTATCACCCCCTTTCTTTTGCTGACTGCATAATCTCCAATACCTACTCTAATTTCCATACCCATACCTCTCTAACTCCTCTTCTAGGCTCTTGATTAGTTTTTCAATTGATCCAACTGATGGGATTAAATAGAAAAACGTCTCTATGCCATAATTTTCATTGTAGAAGCGTGTTTTAAATAGAATGATTCTGTTAGTCTCTTTAAGCCTTGGTCTGTTTATGTCATTCAAAAGCTCATCTATGTTTTTGTAATGTCTTGGAGGGCTTAAGGATACGCTTTCTTTTAGGAGTATCGATAAAATGTCGGTATGAACGGAGACCATTATATTTCCAACTTCCATTATTGCAGATTCTCCTAATTCATCCAATTCTGTAATATCCCCAGGGGCTAATCCCATTAAAAGAGCGGATAACGTCAGTGTACTTTCCTTTGAGAATTGTAGTATTGCTATTCCACTTATTCCTTCTAGGATATCAAAACCCACTGTAAATCTATCGTCTAAATTATACATGCCGGATAGAAATTCCTCCTTGTTAATAATCTCCATCTTTGGAACTTCCAAATCCACAACGTCGTTGAAGAGCTTAGACAGTGCTGTAGCAGCATGCGTTATTGCTATTCCAATACCCTCTTTAACCATGTCTTTATGGAATTCACTTAAATCATCTAACATCCTAAGACCTCCTTTAGTTTTTTGAGAATAGCTTTCATACCATCGGGTCTTGGGAATACCAACAGATGCTCTTTAAATAATGCTTCACCAAGTTTTATGTCTGTTTTCAGCAAAATTGTGTGTTCGCTGTATTTTGCAACATCTATTAGGGCAAGGTCTATAATAGCAGGTAAAAAGTCTATAACCATTTGAGGGGGAGTTTGATCTATGGTAATTCCTAAAAAGTTGGAGATTGCTGTAGCGAATGCTGATGCTAGTATATTTCCCATTTCCATTATGGAGGATTTTCCAAGCTCATCTAACTCACTGCATTCATTAGTTCCAAGCATTAAGCCACATATCTTAAGCGCATCTTGGAAATCAGTTATAAAAAAGATATGGCCATCAAATTCCTTACCAAGTTCCACGTACACTGCTACCTTTACCTCGTCTTTAAATTCCTCCCCAACATCTTTTATTGGTACTATCTCAATAGAAGGGACTGAGACAGATGTTTCAATCCCCGTCATTTGGTATAATGCAGTTGCAGCATGAGATGCCCCTATGTTGAAAGTTTCAAGGAGGGCACTTTTTTCAATCTCAGAGAGACTGTTTATGTAGTCCTTATACTCCGCCATACTTAACTCCCTCCAAGAGGCTGTTTATGTCTATTATCAAGACAACGCGTCCATCTCCCAATATTGTTGCACCAGAGAATCCACTAACATGAGAAAGAAGCTTTCCAAGAGGTTTAATTACAATGTCTTTCTTATGAAGCAGTTCATCAACGCCTATCGCAATTTTTTGAGAACCTAAGTCCACTATTATCGCTGGAAATCTGTCTTTGTTGTTTTGAGAAAGCCCTATGAGCTTGTGAAGCATATATAGTGGGATTATTTCCCCTCTCAGAACTATGACTTCTTTTTTGCCTATTGTCCTAATTTCATCTCTCACAATCTCTTTACTCTCGAGGATGTTGTTTATTGGGACTGCATAAATTTCATCTACTACCTGAATCAGCAACGCTTGAATTATTGCAGTGCTTATAGGTAGTCTTATTATGAAAGAAGTGCCTTTTCCAATCTCTGTTCTAACACTTAAGCTTCCATTAAGGGACTTAACTATCTCTTGAACGACATCTAATCCCACTCCTCTTCCAGAAACACTGCTAACTCTCTCTGCAGTGCTAAATCCTGGCATGAATATTAGGTTTAATAACTCCTCAGTGCTCATTGAATTTGCAGCACTCTCAGTTAAAAGACCTCTTAAAATAGCTTTTTCCTTTATTTTTGCTGGGTCAATTCCTCTTCCATCATCCATAACTACAATTTCTATTCTGTCCTTTTCTCTCTTGGCAATAAGCTTTATTGTTCCAACTCTTGGTTTTCCAAGCTTTTCTCGTTCTTCCGGAGGCTCTATTCCATGGTCAACAGCATTACGAAGTAAATGAACCAATATATCGCTCAATTTGTCTAAAATAGCTCTGTCAACTTCTATATCTTGCCCTTCCATTATGAGTTTAACTTCTTTACCCATCTCTTTTGAGAGATCCCTAACCATTCTTGGAAACTTGTTGAAGATTTCAGACAAAGAAATTAGACGCATGGTCATTATTTCCTCTTGAAGTTCAGACATCAGCCTTGAAGTAGTGGAGAGAGCTTCCAGGAGTTCTTTGCTTTCTAAAGATTCAGCTATCTGCTCCAAACGTCCTTTATTTATAACAAGCTCACTTACTAAATCCATTAATTTATCAAGATGTTCCACATTGATTCTCACAAGTTTACTTATCTTTATCCTATCTGCAAACTTCTGTATGTTTGGTTCTTCCTGCTTTTTTTCCTCTTTTTTCTCAAGCTCAACTTTTTCAACGTCTGGATGCTTAGTTATGATTTCTTTTATGATCTCTTCATCTTCTTGAGTTTTTAAGTAAACTACAAACTTATTTCCGTCAATTAATTTTCCAGCTTCTATTTCGCTTTTTTTAGGTTTTATGTCAACTATTTCGCCTATCCTTTCTAAATCTTGCATTATTAGAAATGAACGGGCTTCTTTTAGCGGTGCTTCCTTCTGAAGATAAATCTCAATTCTCTTTACTCCAGCTTCCAAGGCTTCATTGATCTTGACACTCAATACCTCTGGATGCTTTTTTATCATAGAAGCAATTTCCTCTGGTGTTTTATATGAGAGCACTATATACTCAACTGAATCATCTTCAAGATTGCCCTCCTCTAGTTTTTTTCTTTCTGGAATGGTCTCAATTACTTCTCCAATTTCTTCAAGATCAGAAAGGATAAGAAATGCTCTTACACCTCTCATTGTATTGTTCTTGTCAAAGAAAACTTTCACAGAGTATTTTCTAACTTCTTTTGGATCATCCTCTTGTTTAGTTTTAGATTCTAAAATAGCTTTTTCCTTAATCTTATCAACCTTCTCGTAGAGAGATTTCAAATCTGCTTTATGTTCTCTTCCTTTTTCAATATCGTCAATCATTTCGCTTATAATATCGAGGAACTCAAAAACTACATCAACGATATCATTGCTAATGTCTATTCTTCCCTCTCTAATGTCATCAAAGAGATTCTCCATCTTATGGGCAACTTCGCTTAACTCGGTAAATCCCATAGTTGCAGCAGTTCCCTTTAAAGTGTGGGCTTCTCTAAATATCTGGTCTATTATTCTTCTTTTTTCTCCCTCATCTGCTCTTCCTTTTGCAATTTCCTCAAGTTTTAAAACAGCGTTATTCAGGTTATCTATTCTCTCCCTGGCATCTGCAAGGAACTCTTCAAGGTATTGAGAGAGATCTTCCAATATGTTCACCTCACTGGAGCGTCTTTAATGCAGAAAGAACAGTATAGGGAATATTACCAAGAGGAACTACGTGATCAACAACACCCAACTCTATTGCTGCTTTGGGCATGCCAAATATTATCGAGGTTTCTCTATCTTGAGCTATTGTTATTCCGCCTGCTTCTTTTATTTTTGCTAATCCTCTCGCTCCATCTGAGCCCATTCCTGTCATAACTACACCAACTGTTTTGCTTTTAAAGGTCTCAGCTGCAGTGATCATAGTTGGATCTGCTGAAGGTCTTACTCCGTTTATCTTTGGTTTCTTGTTCAGCTTTATCTTTGGTTTTTTATTGTATATTGAAACTTCCATATGATATCCACCTGGAGCAACGTAAGCTTTCCCTTTTTCGATTATGTCTCCATCTTCAGCTTCTTTTACCTCAATCCTTGAAATGCTGTCTAATCTTTTAGCAAATGAGTTGGTGAACTTTGGTGGCATGTGTTGGACAACTAAAATAGCTGCATCAATATCTTCTGGAAATTTTGGAAAAATTTTCAGCAAGGATTGAGGTCCACCTGTAGAAGAGGCTATAACAACGACTTTTCGAGCTAAAACTGGAATGCGCTTTACTTTATGCTTTTGCTCCTGTAAAAGCCTTTGAGCTTTAAACTCCAGCAGTCTAATTGGGACTCTGCTAACTTCCTTTATCTTCCTAATGATATTTTCTTTGAACTCTTTTAATTCATTCGCAGAAGGTTTTGGGATAAAATCCACAGCACCATACTCCAAAGCTTTAATCGTAGCATCTGCGCCTTCTTGGGTTAAAGAGCTTACCATTATTACGGGTCTTGGGTAAACTCTCATTATGTATTTTAAAGTTTCCAGACCGTTCATCTTTGGCATTTCAACGTCTAATGTGATAACATCAGGTTTAAGTTTCCTCACAAGTTCTATAGCTTCATATCCATTGTGGGCTTCTCCTATAACTTCTAAGTCTGGATCTGAGTTTATTATGTCTCTTATTATCCTGCACATTAAATGGGAGTCATCGACTACTAGGACTCTTGTCTTCCTCTTGAAATACATTGTATCACCCTGAAAGCACTCTGTTTATCTCCTCCAGAACTTTTGGAGCTTGGAATGGTTTAACGATGTATCCCTTGGCTCCATTTTTAAGTGCCTGCATCACCTTTGCTTCTTGACCTACGGCTGTTATCATTATCACTTTTGCATTTGGGTCAATTTTCACTATTTCACCTACTGCAGTAATTCCATCCATCTCTGGCATTACTATGTCCATAGTTACTAAGTCTGGCTTAAGCTGCTTGTACTTTTCAATAGCTTCTTTGCCAGTTGCAGCTTCCCCAATTACTTGATGCCCTGCTTGGGTTAGTATTCTTTTAAGCAACATTCTCATAAATGCTGCATCATCTACAACTAAAACGCTAGCCATTTTTAATCAACTCCAAATTCTTTTTATAGACTCTGGAGCTTAGGTCATAGATTCTAAACAAATAGGCGAATTTTCCAATTATGCTCTCAGTCCTTCCAAGGATGAGATATCCGTGGTCTTGAAGAGAAGAATAAATATTCTTAAACACAATCCCTTGGGCGTCATGTGTCATGTATATAAGCACGTTTCTCAGGAAGATTATGTCAAATCCCTTTGGGTAGCTTTTGTTTAATAAATTAAAATGCTTAAACATGATTAGCTTCTTTAGAGAACTGTTAACCTTATAATACTCTCCTTCATCAATGAAGTACTTCTTCCTTAAGCTTAGGGGGACTTGCTTATCAACTATGTTTTTTGGATAAATACCAGACATAGCAGTTGCCAAAGCTTTTGTATCTATATCAGTTGCCAGTATCGACACCTTAAAGTTATCCAACTTTCCTCCAAGCACTTCATGTATAATCATAGCAATTGAATAGGGTTCTTGACCTGAAGAACAAGCTGCACTCCAGATTCGGATTTCCTTTAAATTATTCATTTGCTTATATCTAATGATTTCTGGAAGTAGCTTGTTTTGAAAAGTTTTCCAAACGATTGGGTCTCTGAAGAATTCTGTTGTGTTTATTGTAATAGTCAGGAGTAGTTGTTCAATTTCATTTTTGTTCTTTTTTAGAAATAGGTAATAGTCCATCAAGTTGTTCACTCCTAGTCTTCTTGCTCGAGCTGAAATTCTCCTTAATAGATAGGTATCCTTGTACATGTTATCGTCAAGATTCAAAAATTTCGAAAGTTCCCTTTTGATAAGCTGATATCCTTTATCGTTGGGTTGTAGCATTTTACCACCATACACTCAACTTATTGCAGACTTTACAACATTTCACAATATACTTTGGATATTCTATAATATAAACTTTACTGTCTGATTAGGAGAAAAAGTGCTAATATGGACATTAGAGGGGAGTTTAAGTTAAATCTCTGACAATTTTCAGAAAATCACACTATAATCTAAACAAATACACTATCCACAAATATAAATTTTGCAAACTCAATTTTATTCAAGTATGCTCTTTCTTTAATTAATATCGAAAAATAAATAAATATCCAATGCATACCTCTTATGGTGAGATAATAATGATTCGTGAAATACTTGAAAAGGAGTTTTTAATAGGGACAACATACATATGGGAGTTTGATCCAGAGGTACCAGTTGACTGGCTTATATGGCTAAAAGTAGTTCCCACTCAAATAAAGAACAATTACGGTATCCTTGTTGATTGTTTTGGAGACTTGATTGACACAAAAATAAACGAAGTTCTAAGGATGGCTTCTGGAGAAGATAAGAGCATTTTCCTAGAGAATCTAGAAAAGATAAATATAATTAAAATAGGAGGACATTCTTCAAGATTTGGAAAATTGATAGGTATTGTAGATCCTTCTGAAGTAGGCACTAAGTATGGTAAACTTTTCAAACAGATTGCTGAAAAATATAAGAGAATATTCAACATAGTCTACAACTTAGAAGGCTACTTGCTTAAAGAAGGAGACAGTGCAGCTGTAGACTGGTATAACACTCTCCTTGGATTTGAGGGCAAATTGGGAAAAATAACAGTGTACTTAATACCCAGAAATGTTATAGAGGAAAAATATATGAGGCTATTTAAAAATGCTGTTGGTGGAGTAATAACCTCAGAATACATAGGAAGGGGCGTTTATTCTCTTGAAATACGAAAAACACAAATTGCAGAGCATTTAGGTATGGAAGTGCTGTGGAAAATAAACAGATATGGAAAGCTGGAAGTCGTTGAAACTAACACACCATAGGTGTTCATCTTTTCTTACAATTATATATTGAATAATTTCCAATAGTGTTGATTTTGTTGGTTCCCTTTTAATAATCTTGAGAATTCATGAGGGCAGAAGCGCAAGATTTATATACTATGCATTACATGTAATACATAGATTACAGGTTATATGGTGATGTAAATGGTTGAGGAAATTAAAAAAGAAAAGAAGATGTTGACTGTAAGAGGCATTGATCCAGAAGTCTATGAAAGATTCACAAAAGTTGCTAGTGAGCTTGGAACAAATGTTGGTGAGTTGATGAACGAAGCTATGAAGATATTTCTAAGCTTAGTTGAAATTAGTGAGGAGAAGGGAGAAAAAGTAGGCAAACAAGTGGGAAAAGTAGGAGCAAAGCTAATTAGTGCTCCATTAAAAGTCGCTGGTTCTGTTATTGAAGGTGCAAAGAATTTTGACATTATAACAGGAGTAAGTGAACTCGAGATTACGAAGATGGATTTGGAAAGTATAGAGAAACCAGTACTTTTTATAAATATTCACAAGTTAGTTTTTGAAGATGACGTCACCTGGGATGTCCTTAATTCAAAAGTTAGGAGCATTAAGCTTGTAGATGAAGTTGTCATACCAAAGCATATACCAAAATTATTGCTGGCTAAGAAGTGCATGATGGTTAAAAGGATAGTTGCAAGGCAGTAGTTTCAGTTTGTCTATTTTTCAAAAATTGTTATAAACCTATCTTCTATTTTTTCTTCAGGTGAGAAAATGAGGAAAGGTCCTGTGTTTTTAGGCAAAGCTTATCTTCATTGGTGTGAGAAGTGTAATGTCCCTTTAATAAGCGAGAATTGTGATTTGCATGGAAAAGGATTTAGACTAGACTTGACTCCTCCAGCTGATGTTAGATTTGCTTTTAAAAGTGATGTGGAGTTTATTAAAAGGGAATTCAAGGCTCATTATGGTGTTGATTTAAGCGAGATAATTGATGGAAAGATAGTGCTCATGAATAAAACTCCCGGTGAAGATGACGTTTATGAAATCATTTTTGATGGTTACATCTTTGGATGGCTAAGATTTGACCCAGCAGAGCTTAGATGGAAAGCTTCGCTAAAATTAGAGGGAGCAATAGCTCTTTGGAAGTTCTTTGGAAAGAATATGAAAAAGTGGGTTATTGTTGATAGTGGAGCGAAAGAACCGATAAGGAGAGGAGCAAATGTTTTAGCAGTAGGAATCGTCGAAGTAGAACCCTCGATAAAAGTTGGCGATGATGTAATTGTTGTAAGCGAAGATGGTGAAGTTATAGCAACTGGAATTGCAAAGAGAGACGCTCATGAACTTCTGGACAAAACTAGAAGGGGAACTGCAATTAAAACAAGGCATCAAAAGAAGGTGAATTACAGAGAAGGAAAGAAAGCAACTATCGAAGATGTCATTAAGGCTAATAAAAGTGCTTTGGAAAATAAAGTTAGAGAAGCGAGGGAGTTCATGAGAAAAGTTGCTAAGGATATTGAACTACCAAAAGCTGTTGCTTTTTCTGGAGGAAAAGATAGCCTAGCAGTTTTAGGTTTGATGCTAGAAGAATTTGGAGGAAACTTTAGTATATTCTTTAACAATACTGGAATTGAATTTCCAGAAACGATTGAATATGTTGAGGAAATGAAAAAAGAACTTGAGAAGAGAGGAGTAGGAGTAATTGTAGCAGATGCAAAGGATAACTTTTGGCATGGAATTAATGTCTTTTCCCCTCCTGGAAGAGATTATAGATGGTGCTGTAAAGTTGCAAAACTTGGTCCAATCACGTTAACTATCAAAAAGCACTATCCACAAGGAGTTTTAATGTTTGTGGGGCAGAGAAAATATGAGAGCATTCAAAGGGCTAGGCAACCAAGAATTTGGAAAAATCCATGGGTTCCTAACGAAATTGGAGCTTCACCTATTTTTCATTGGAACGCTTTGGAGGTTTGGCTTTATATATTCTCAAGAAAGCTCAAATACAATCCTCTCTATGAGAGACGTTTAGACAGAATTGGCTGTTTCTTGTGTCCAAGCTCATCTCTGGCAGAATTTCAAACTCTTAAAGAAGAAAAGCCCGAGCTTTGGAAGAAGTGGGAGAAAGAACTTGAAAAATGGAGAAAAAGACTTGATCTACCAAGAGAATGGATTGATTATGGCTTTTGGAGATGGAAGAGCTTAACCTCTGGACAAAAAGCTTTTGCCAAAAAATTAGGCATTCAACTTCCAGAAAATAGATATTGGGAACCTGTCCAATACACTTTGAAAGAGGAAAATGAGCGTTACATTGTGACTTTTAATACGAGAATCAACCTAAAGAGAATTAAAGAGGTAGTCCCTATTTTAGGGGAAGTAGAAAAAGGGGAGAACTATATAAAAGCAGACAATATAATATTTACACAGGAAAATGTCGTTACTAGAGATAGGGACGAAGCCATTGCCGCTTATTACCTAATAAAGAGAGCCTATGAATGTGTAGGTTGTGGAGTTTGTGTCGGAAGATGTCCCGAAAATGCTTTAAGCATAAATCCAAAGACAAGAAAAATAGTTGTCGATTATTCAAAATGTACCCATTGTAGGAAATGTATGGACATATGTCCATTGTTGAAGATTAAAAATGTTAGAGAAGGGGGTCAGCTTTAGGGACATAAGGTGAGAAAGTTGAAGAGAGTTTTAATCTTGCTTTTGCTATTGATGTTGCCATTTGCAACTTCGCAGAAAGAGTATGACTATGAGATTTCAACTTATTCCCTATATTTTGATATTATCGATGAAAATAAGGTAAAAGAGAAGATTGAAATAGAGCTTGTTGCGAATGTTCCCCTTAACAGGTATGTATTCTATTCCGATTATCCAATTGAGAGTCCAGATGCAATAGTTGAGATAAACGGGAACACACAGGCCGTTAATGTTACTGTCAATGTTATTGTTGGCGGAATTAATGCTATTTATGTTAATTTCCCAGAAATAAACCCAGGGGATAAGGCAAAGATTATAATAAGCTTTTACTCCGAAGGCATGCTGCAGGAGGTCAAAAATAAAAAGCAGTTTGCTTATTATGTGAAGTTCAACCAACCTGTTGGAGTTTTTTATGTTAGACTCTTCATGCCCAAGGGTTATGCCGTTCTTTCTCCTATAATACCCTCTCCGAATAGGCTTGAAAGCTCAGAAAATAGGTTGATTTTAGAATGGAAAAAGGAAAATGTTGAAGAAGGGGATGAATTCTATTTTATAGTTGGTTTTGCTCAAGAGATAAAGAGAGGCTTTTCTCCAATTTGGATGATTGTAATATTCCTCTCAGCTTTTATTGGAGGCTTCTTTGCGGGTATGCTCTATAAGGAAAGAAAAAGGGAAAAGGTTGAAATCTTAAAAAGCGATGAAGAAAAAATAATCGAGATACTAAGGGGAGGACCAGTACGTCAAAGTGACCTTGTAAAGCGCTTGGGAGTTTCAAAAGCCAAAGTGAGCTTGCTCCTTAAAGAGATGGAGAGGAAAGGTTTAATTGAAAAGATAAAAGATGGGAGAAGCTATTTGGTAAAGCTGAGAGAATAGGCAAAGATTTATTAACTTCTTAAAGTTGGGAGGTATAGGTGAGAAAAATGGAAATTATATGTCCAGAATGTGAGAGTGACAACATTAAAGTTATAAAGGAGAGAGGACGCGAACTAACACTTAAGTGCAGGGATTGCGGCTATGTTTGGCAAGTTACTCTTGGAAAGACGGTAAAGATTCCAATTATTGTCAGCAAGCATGAGCGCTCTTTTAAACAAGAAGCAGAGCTTCCGATTGATGAGGAAATAGCAGTTGGAGACATAGTTGAGCTTGAGAATGATGAAGTGAAGATTACAAGCATAGAACTTGAAGGAAACAGAAGAGTCAGAAAAGCAAAGATTGGTGAAGTTAAGACGCTTTGGGGAGAAAGTTTGAGTTATCCGAAAATAATAGGTGTTTCAATTTATTTAAAGGGAGGAATTACACAGTCGTTCAAGGTTCAGGTTAATAGAGATGAAGAATTCATGATCGGAGATATTTACAAAGTTGGGGACTTTGTATTTAAGCTTGAAAAAATAAAGACTGAAAACAAAATGCTCAAACATGGAAAGGCAACTGCAGAGAAGATTGTTAGACTCATGGGAAGACCAACGAGAGGAAGACCGGTAAAAACATTGGAAATTTATAGAGGTCATCGGGATTAATTCCATCTCTTCTTTTTTGTATTTTCTTCAACGTAAGGTTTATATAATTGATTGAACAATTACTCAAATGTTCAATCAATGAAATATTAAGGTGAAGCTAATGTGGTTTTACATTGGCTTAGGAATTGTTGTAATCCTATCCCTATACTGCTGGTTTGGAATAAAGAAAGCCTATGAAAAAGGAGAAACTTTACCTCTCCGTGTTTCAATTGCAATATGGGTGTCGGATACGGTCCATTTTCTATTGGTGCTCTTTGCATCATTGGATAATACTTGGCTATTACCCCTCAACAAGATTATTGCTTTAGTAAGTGGGACCCTCATGGGAGTTATTGGACTCATTATAATGCTGGCAGGAATGCTTGAGTTTCGATCTCTTCGTAAAATGTCAGGTTTAGAGACTTCAAAACTCATCACTACGGGCATATATCGCTACAGCAGAAATCCTCAATACACTGGCTGGTTCTTGGCACTTTTGGGCATATCCATTATGGGACGTTCAGGGCTTGCACTTTTGCTCACGATAGCACTTATTGTTGGAATTCACTTATACAACGTTAAACTAGAAGAGCCCTATTTGGAACGTATATTTGGAGAGGAGTATCGTCGTTATAAATCAAGCACTCCAAGGTATATTGGAATGCCAAAGAAAAAGTAAGATAGTTATAAATATCCTTTCCCCTAATTATTTCTTGGTGAGTGTATGAGTGATGAGATTTATTATGAGAGATGGCATCGTCTAGTGAGAGAACTTGAAAGGGAAGGAATAATAAAGAGCAAAAAAGTTAAAACGGCTTTTTTTAGGGTTCCACGTCATTTGTTCGTTCCTGAGCGCTATAAGGACTATGCTCACATTGATGAGCCTTTACCAATTCCTGCGGGACAAACAATTAGCGCTCCCCATATGGTTGCAATAATGCTGGAAATAGCAGATTTGGAAGAGGGAATGAACGTTTTGGAAATAGGTACGGGAAGCGGTTGGAATGCAGCTTTGATTTATGAATTAGTTAAGAGGGATGTTTACACAATTGAAAGGATCCCAGAGCTGGTTGAATTTGCAAGACGCAACTTGGAGAGGGCTGGTTACAAAGATAAGGTTCATGTGATTTTAGGTGATGGTACCAAAGGATTTCCACCAAAGGCACCTTATGATGTTATTATCGTCACGGCTGGAGCTCCAAAGGTTCCAGAACCTTTAATAGAGCAGCTGAAAGTTGAAGGAAAACTTATAATCCCAGTAGGGAGCTATCACTTATGGCAAGATTTATATGAAGTTATCAAGATTAATGAAGACAACAAAGTCAAAATCATAACTCATGGCGGTGTTGCATTCGTTCCTTTAATTGGGGAACATGGGTGGAAAAGATGAAACTTATAGCCTTTGACTTGGAAGGAACGCTAGTTAAAGCCAAAAGCTCTTGGGTTGAGCTACACCAGAGGTTCGGAACATGGGACAAGGGAAAGGAATATGCTGAAAGGTTTTTTAGAGGAGAGTTTGACTATCAAACTTGGGCAGATCTGGATGCTTCGCTTTGGAAGGGAAAAACAAGGGGAGAAATAATGGAATGGGCAAACAATGTTGAGTACATGGAAGGAATTGAAGAGCTTTTTGAATTTTTAAAAGAGAGAAATTTTAAAATTGCCATAATAAGTGGTGGCTTAATGTGTTTAGCTAGAAGAGTTGCAAAGGAGCTTGGTGCAGATTATGTTTTTGCAAACGAGCTGATTTTTGATGAAGAAGGAAAAGTCACAGGAAAAGTCATTGCAAAGGTAGATTTTAAAAATAAAGGTGAAATTTTGGCTAAACTCAAGGAAAAGTTAAAGCCTGAACTTATTATCGCTGTTGGCGATGGGCACAACGATATAGCGATGTTTAAAGTGGCTGATGTTAGCATTGCAATAAACCCCCATGAAGGTGTTGAAGGGGATTACTTAGCAAAAGACTTGAGAGAGGTTAAGAGAATTATAGAACAAATTTTAAGAAAAAGGGAATAGAGTTTTTATGGGATGATGAGCTTTTGCTTTTCCGATTGATGACGAACACGCCCTTCTCTGACCTCACATCCCACTAAGTTTTGTGAAAAATAACCAGAATAAATCTCCATAGAACACTGAAATTAAGAAACCCAAAAACAACGCTGGAGCAAAGGGCATCGCTTTTCTAACTAAAAACTCATTTTCAAGCTTCCCCTCTTGAACCAATTGTTTAAGTTTTTCAATTTGCTCTTTTCTTAGACCTTCAGCGGTTGGAGAGGCTACGAGATTCTTGTAATCTGGTTTTAAAATGCTTAAATCACCGCTTGAAAGGGCTCTTCTAAACTTTTCGTTAAAGCTCTCCCTATCTCTGAAGACTTGGCCCTCTTTCTCATAGATCCATTCTCCCAGAATGTCCCATTCGCTTATCTCTTCAATCTTCTTTTTCTCTATTAGAATCTCCTCTCTCAATACTTTAACTATTGAAAAAAGGACCTTGAATGTATAAAATATTATGAGCATTTTAATGAAAGCATAGATAACCCCAACACCTGTTAGATATATAGCATAAATTAGAGAGACAACTCCCAAAGCATCTCCAACTTTCTTGTTTTTACTAAAAAGGGTTATGAGGACTAGAGTTGCAATCCATCTAATTAGCGGGTGAACTGAAAAGTTAAGACTTGTTTGGAGGACTAGGAACAGGATCAGGGAAAATAGTATCCAAAGCGAAAGTTCCAATGTCAATGGCGCGTTTTCTAAGAAAACTTCTTTAAGCTTACTCGTCTTCTTTTGAGCTATCAGACCCCCTAAAGCATATATAAAAATGAAGGGGAAAATACCAATAATACTGTTAAAAAAGAGCGTGAAAGCGTGGAGAGGATATTTGATAGTATATGGTGCGACAATTTTTGCAAAACTTGAAGCATAGGGAAATAATGCTGAATAACACATTAGGATAACGATATCTCCACTTGCCCATCCGCCCATAATGTAGAGCAAATAACCCAAGATAAAACCTAATCCAAGCCCAATAATACCAGAAAGGGCGTAAAAATAATCACCTACTTTTATACCATTGTACAAATAGTATAGAATCCCTAAAGCTGCAAAAGGAAAGACATGTTTGTCATCAATAAACCCTGTCTTTATATCAGTGTAAGATGTAAGAAGTCCCATAATAATCCCAAGACTTATTAAAACGGCTTCCATTATTCCACCTCAGAGGTTTTCTATTAATTCCTCCCTCATCTCTGCTGTATAGTTTGATACCACAGCACTTATATCCCTCATGCTTGTTATGATGTAGCTCATAGCTATGGCTACTAAGATTAAAACTGCCGCTACCATAAAAAGGTACTCCAGTGCACTTTGTGCTCTCTGCACTTATGCCACCAAATAATAATAAGGGATTATTGGATTTAAAGGTTGTCATGTTAGTAAATCCTAGAGAATCTCCAACGTGTGAAAACTTTTAAAAGCTCCCATCTATTCATTTTAGGTAGAAATGAAAGTGTATAAACTTTATGTAAGAGATGAATACTTAGAGATGATAAAAAGCGGAAAGAAGAAGATTGAAGTTAGAGTTGCTTATCCACAGCTCAGAGGAATTCAATCTAAAGACAAGATACTCTTCAACAATCTAATTCCTGCAGAAGTCGTGAGTGTAAAAAGTTATGAGACTTTTAGACAAGTTTTAAGGGAAGAACCTATCAAACAAATCTTTCCTGATGAACCGAGCTTTGAAAGAGCCCTCAAAAGGTTTCATGAGCTTTATCCGAAATGGAAAGAAAACCGTTACGGCGTTATTGCAATAAAATTTAGACTTTTAAAGCCAAAATCAAAAGGTGAAGGGCAATGAAAAACCTAAAATTCGATGGAAAATACAAAGACCTGCTTTTAAGCGGAAAAAAGAGAGCAACCATAAGGCTTGGGAGAAAGGTAAACCTCAAACCAGGTGAGGAAATTTTGATTCACTCAAGTGGATACGTTTTGGGAAAGGCTATTGTAAAGAGGGTTGAAACAAAAAAAGTTTTGGAGCTTACAGATGAAGATGCAAAGCTTGATGGGTTTAAAAACAAAGAGGAGCTTATCAGTGCCCTGAAAGAGCACTACAAGAGAGTAACTCCAGATACTCCAGCAACTATAATAGAATTTGAGATTGTAAAGATTTTGGACACTCCAATCCTTTCTGCTGATTTTCCCTATGAAGGAAATAACCCAATTGAGATAGCTGAAAAAGCCCTTAAACACCTTAACAGTTTAAGCTTTGAAGAGATTGCCCTTCTAAAGCTCTTCTTAAAAGAGGGAAGTTTGAGGAAAGCTGCTTATAAGCTGGGCGGTCTGGATAAGAGATATAAAATCAGAGAAGTTTTGAGAAAAGCCTATGAAAAGCTTAAGAAAGAGGGTTTAATGGAGTCAAAACTCTAGTAAAAAGTTAGAATATATAAAATGTGCCTTTTTCTTTATGTTGTCTTCTTTGAGCATTTTCTGAGGTTTCTATCTCTTTGGAATATGAAAACTTAACTGGAAATATCTTAAATTTCCCACCACCGATAAGCTTCGTTAACATAAGCGAGAATTCTTTAAGCTCCTTTTCATCAGTAAAATCTATTTTAGCTATAAAGTCATACTCTCCATAAATCCAATAACCCTTTATTGGTAGCTTTTCAAGCACCTCATCTCTGACTCCCCAAATTAGGAGTATTGCTTCCAATCTGATCACCTTCCCTTACACGTTTTTAAGGTTCTATATATACATTTTGCAAAGTTTTAGGTTAAATTGACAATTCTATAAAGATTATTTGAAAAAATCTTGTCGAAAGTCTAAAAATTGATCTATGCTTCAATTCGCTAATAGAAAATATTTGATGGCTAAAAAATGCCAATAAAGTTTTAACCTCAAAAGCATAGCTTAAAGAGGGGATAGCAATGATCAAAGCTGTGTTCTTCGATTTCGTTGGAACCCTTTTAAGCAAAGAAAGTGAGACAGTTACACATCTTAAAATAATGGAAGAGGTAGTTAAAAAAGCCAATGCACAGATTGAACCAAAAAAATTATTGGAGGAGTATGAAGCTTTAACGAAAGAGAAGTTTAACCAATTAGCAGGCAAACCATACAAGCCCATAAGAATTATCGACGCTGAGGCTATGAACGAACTTGGCAAAAAATATGGATTTAAGGTTCCTGAAAATTTCTGGGAAATACATTTGAAGATGCATCAGCAGTATGGAAAGCTTTATGATGAAGCTCTAGAAACTCTTAAGGCACTAAAAGAAAAAGGGCTGCATGTTGGAATGATAACAGATTCAGACAACGATTATTTAAAAGCACACCTAGAAGCTTTAGGAATTCTTGAGCTCTTTGACAGCATAACAACAAGTGAGGAAGCAGGATTTTTCAAGCCTCATCCACAGATGTTTGAAATTGCATTAAAGAAAGCTGATATTAAAGGGGAGGAAGCAGTTTATGTAGGAGACAATCCAAAGAAAGATTGTGTAGGTGCAAGGCAGGTTGATATTATGAGTATTCTCTTTGATAAAACCGGAGAAAAAAGGGAACAATGGGGGGAGTGTGAGTTCATAATAAGTGATTTAAGAGAAGTGGTAACGATAGTCGAAGAACTTTAGCTTAGTTTGGGATGATGAGAATTTCGCTAACGGATCTATGAAGAGCCCTGCCGTTTCTGACCTTTTTTATCCAAACATTTGGACTATATAGATGCAGATCTCAAAGGTTTGGTTTTCATAAAAGCAGCCATCTTCGTCATATTCAACTCCAATTCCAGTTAAGGCGAATTCTTTTCTTAGAATGTTTTCTCTATGCCCTTTAGAGGACATCCATCCTTTTATAGCTTCATTAACAACCTGATCAGCACTCTCTGGAGTGCCTCCAAAAAGAAATAAATTTTCCCCGCCAAAGACCATTATTTTAGCACCGTTTTGGGATATAATCCTTGGAACATAGCCTGCTCTAGTTAGTCTATCCCTAAATGTTTCTCCTTCTGGACTTTCATGGGAAAAATAGTTTCTTCTTGCCATGTCTTCGGCATGTGCTTGGGCAACTCTTTCCAAAGTTTCATTCCATTTAAGAGGAGGCAAGTTGTTTTTGACCCTAATCTCATTTATCTGTTCAAAAATCCTTTGGGCAATGATCTCTTCAAGATCTTCTGATATTTTATACGTCCGCTGGAAGGAGGTGTTTTCTTCAGAAAATTCTTTTATTTCTTGTTGCTCCCTTGGGAATCTTAATGCTATAGCCAATATCAAGATCATTAGTACAATGAACAGCTTTCTCATAACTTTCACGTAGTCTAGTTTGTATCTTCTGTTATTACAGTTTTGGTTGACTAATGGGAAGGAAATAAGTCTGCTTTTAACCCTATTGAACTAAGTCTTGTCCACAGGGCTGTTAAGGGTCTACAAAGCGTTTTTGGAATAATTTCAAAGCTAATGGCAGGTATATGGTTCATTCTCAGCTTGTTTCCTGTCAGCGGTCTGCTGAATTGTTTCAGGGAATGAGATTAAACTTGTCTTAATATCATTGCTCTATAACTATCTCTTCCTTTCTTCAAGCTTTGCGGCTATATATGCCAATAAAAGTATAAACGCAACACCTCCAATAAATCCCGTACCTCCAAATAGAATTTTTGACTTTAATGGGACAAAGGTAACATTTTGCTCAATAACTCTTGGCACTTCAACTGTTTCTGTTCTTTCTATTATTTTAGGTTCGCAGGCTGAATTATTTGTGGTGTTTAGGTTATTTGATATGGAGGGTGAATTAGTTAGCTCCTTACCATAAACTGTAAAGGTTGTACTATTTTGAAAAAACACACCCATTGAACTTAAAGAACCTTCAATTGTGAACTTTCCTGGTTTATTCGGAAAAATAACAAACTTGTAAGTCTTTGTACCATTTACAGGCAAAGTTTCGTTGATATACAACCAATTCTTATTTACACCTATGGACGCTTCACTATAAATACTGAACTCTCTTGGTATTGCAATCCTTAACATGAAAGGAGCTTCAAAGTTTGAAAAGTTTTTAACAGTTACATTGACCCCTATTTTTTCTCCTACTTTACCATCTTGAGCTTTAATTATAACACCATACTTTGGATTGTATCTCTCAACCTTAGTCCAACCCTTGTTAGATATAAACTCAAGCTTTTGAAAACCATCGCAAGCAAGCTCAAATGGAGCATAAGCAATTACTTTTATCTGACCTGCATAGAGAGAACCTTCTTTTACAGCTTTTAGCCTTATTGGTATTTTCATGCTTTTTCCAGCCTTAAGCTCCTCTACAAAATTTGTATATGTACCCACAATCTCAAATTCCTTTGAAATAGACGGTATTATCTGAAGGAACTTTAGATCAACTTTTCCTTCATTCTTTAGCTCAATATACCCCTCAAATTGCTGATACTGACCAATATTCTCTGGAACTAGAAAAGTGACATTTAATAATGCGTATTCTTCTATCTTTGGGATTTGCTTGTCATCCAAAAATGCTACTATTTCTACACTGTTTTCCTTAGTAATATTTAAAACTCCAAGGGTTAAGCCATCGTAGTATATTCCCTCACCAATTTGTCCTGAAGTCAGTATTCCGCTTTTAAGAATTTTCCCGCAGGGATTTAGTATCAAAACATATACTTTGTCTTCGATGACCTTTTCTACTTTAACTATATATGGTCCAATCTTTTCACTTTTATTTTGAGCCAAAATTGTATGATAACTTGGATTGAGTTTTATATCTAAATATGCACCCCTAATTATTAAACGAGCCTTTATGTACTTCTCTCCTATAAAATCGTCAACTACCAGATATCCATTTCCAAAAGTTACAGTCTGATTTTTTGTAACCTTAAAGTGCACATTGTTTATCTCAATTTCGGCTTCTTCTGTTATATTGCCCCCATTTTCCGTTATATTATATGTGAGAAATCTTATTTTCCAATCCCCAATTATGTATGTTTTGTTCTTGGCAAAAAAACCATCAAAAATTGTGGGTTCTGGTATTGCAGAAATCTCAAGATCTCTAAACTTTTCAGTTGAACCTTTCTTTACTGTCAAGTCTTCACTCTCTTTTTCGCTGTATATTCTAAGAAGGACTTTATCTTTGCTGACAGAGCGAAGCAATATTTGATATCCGTTGATACTTATTGACTGACCCTCAAGAAGATATGGAAATTTTATTTTAGTTAAAGCATATATCTGTTCTCCTGTTATCACATTTTTATATGTTATATAAAACCTGTCTGCCTGAACCTCACTCCCAACTGAAATTAGGTACTCCTTATACAATTTAGGACCTCTAATTATTGTGAGCACATCCCAATCAGCAACTGAAATGTCCTTAGCTTCTATTGAATAACCTCCTACTTTAACAACACTTGGGACTAATATCCATCCTGATATCTCCGATTCCGCATACACTCCTTGTGATATCAAGATTAAAACAAATAGTATCCAAATCTTTCTCATGCTAACCCCCCCATATGATTGGAAAGATAAGCCCACCTGCATGTATCATCTTACTCATTATATAGTCCCCCAAGAATACCCCAATTGCAGACACCCATGTTAGCATTACAAAATAATAAATCGCTACTCCAAGATGTCCTCCATCTGAAAACTTTATTGCAATAGCAGATACAAAGGAGTGGATCAAGATCATCAAAAGTATCATGTAATTAGCAAGGGCAAGACTTGTTTCAGAAGGCATGAAGAGTATATTTGTTATGAATCCCCCTTGAGTCTGTATGTCCGAGAATATTTTATTTATATATAGAACAACTTGAAAAGACGCTGCTAATGAAAATGCAAATGCTCCCGTTACTCCAAAGATAACACCCTTAAAGCTTGATACACTTTGCACCCTCTTCCTTCTAAGTCTTATAAGCCTCTCAAAATTTCTCGAGATAACCAATCCAACGTATTCTGGATCAGCCCCTAATCTTATGCTCTTCCTAAATATCTCTGAAAACATGCTAATCAACCAACTTCCCGTATCTGAAATAAAATAATCCCATGCTCTTGTATCACTCACTCTAACAGCTAACCTACGATATAGGTTTCGTATATCCGTTGTAAGAGTTCCAAAATCATGGGAGCTTAGATACTTAAGGACTAATGTTATAGAACTTCCACTTGATGCTAAAGAGGTGCTTAGGCTTCTTATAAATGCTGGGAAGTTTTCATCTTTAATAGTTATGCTGTCCTCCTCTCTATCTAATACCCTCCCAAAATAGGCTAAAGGTGTTAGAATTACAGCTAAAGAAAAGAATTCTGGAAAGTTGAACCTTGGTCTCACAATCAATACATAAACAACTGATGTAAATATCGTTCCAATTATAGAAATCAATAACGCCTTTAACACTTTTTTCTTTCTTTCACTGTTCATTGCATTTTTTGCCCATATCTTGTCTTCTGGCATCCTATACTTTATCACCAACAGAACACCGATTTCAGTAGCTAACACTAAAATCAAAGCGAAGATTGTTAAGATTTCTATACTCTGTCCAGTAATTATAGGACCTATAATAATGAATGCAACCATGAAAACTACTGCAATGATGAGTGAGGAGTATATTTCCTTAAATACATCAAGGTCATAAAGAGCTCCTTCATAGAATGTTTCATAATCATCCATAACTGTCTGTTGTTCCCGCAGAAGATACTCCTTAAGCTCTACACCACTATCAAGAGAATAGGCTAACCTATCAAGAAAGTCTGCAAAAACTTTGCTTGGGCTCCTCTTTGATAAGAAACGAAGAGCAGTAGGTAATCCGCGATTGAACTTTGCTATAAGAACGTAGATTTTTCTCATCTCCCCTGCTATAGGTTCAAGAGTTTCTTCAGATGCAATGTTCCATACAAGCTCCGCCCTACTCACATCACTTGTTGATAGTACAGCAAAATAAGTGGCAAAGTAGGGTATTTTTGAATTAATTTGAACCTTTTTAGAGCTAACTCTTGCGTAGGGATAGAGAACAGCATAAATAAGTGGAAGGGTGGAGATAGCATAAACGCTAACTTTTGCCCATGAAGGAAGGGTGTATATTCTAAGAAAGATTGATGTTAGAACAAACATCAACATTGCAAGTAATGCATTGGGCAATATAACCTTCCTTAAATATGTCCTCACATCAAGGTCTGCTTTTGTGAAAGCGCTGATATTACTGCTTGCCATAAGTCCACCTCATATTCTAAAGCTCAATCCTTCAATTCCTTTCTCATAAAAGTTCTTTATCTCACGATAAACGTCCCAGTAGCTCGTAATCCCTAATTCACCCATTCTTTTGATTATCCTAGCTCTCAAGAATAATTCATTATATATATCCTTGGGATCTTCATAACCTGCAACCTCTGCTATTTTTCTTTCTAGGATATACGAATTGTTCATACCTCTAAAGATGTGTCTATCACTTACTGGATCCCACTCAAATACGTTTCTCGTAGCAACTCCACCAATTTCTTCATAATATCCTTCAATTTCAACAACATTAACAACTCTCCTAAGAAACTTTCCTCTTACATAAACAGCTTGTTGAAAAATTGCGATGTTTAGGTTATCTATGAATGTAACAGGGACGTTAATTGGGCTTCCAGTAAATCTCTGTATCATCTTCTTTATATCCCCCGCGTGGAAGGTACTTAGAACGGGGTGTCCTGTTTGCATTGCTTGGAAAGCTATAGCACCTTCCACACCTCTAATCTCACCAACTATAATGTAATTAGGTCTTGATCTCAAAGCCGCCTTTAACAAGTCGAAAAGGGTTACTCTGCTTTCCTCTGGCCCTCTTTCTCTTGTAACTAAACGTTGCCAGTTGGAATGTGGAACAACAACCTCGGGGGTATCTTCAGCAGTATATATTTTTGAGGAGGGCTTGATAAATGGTATTATAGAGTTTAATGTCGTTGTTTTTCCACTTGCAGTCTCTCCACAAACAAAAATACTCATACCATACTCCAAAGCAATCCATAAGTAAGCTGCAACTTCAGCGGAGAAAGTATTCCAGTTTACAAGCTGTACTACGCTTAATGGAGTTGCAGAGAACTTACGAATTGTAGCTGTTGGCCCTTTTATGCTGACATCAGGACTATATATAATGTTTATACGTGATCCATCCGGTAGAGTACCATCTACTATTGGGTTTTTATCACTGACTGGTCTACCTATACGCTCACTTAGACTTTTGAAGTAATCTGCTAATTTTATATCGTTTTCAAAAGCAATATTAGTTGGTAATGCGTCAAAAATCTTGTGAACTAGAGATATATGATGAGCTCCTAAAACGTGAATATCCTCTATGTATGGATCCCTAACTAAGGGTTCTAAGGGTCCAACACCAATGACATCCCTTTTTATTAAATACCTAAACTTGTCAAGTTCCTGTTTTGTGAATGAGATTTTCCTCCTTCTTATAAAACCTCCACTAGAGCTTAATTTTTCAACGGCAATATTAAATAGCTCATCTAATAGAGCTTCAAATTCCTCAGGATCTTCTGGAATTTCTCTTAATGGAGCCATTTCAAGTATTTTGTCCTTTATAAGCTCATACTTGTTTTCTTCTTCCCTTGTCTCTATTCTGGGCTCTATAACAATGTACCTCTTTTCTGTCTTCGGATCTCCATATATATGGATAAATATAGGATCACCTACGGGATAGATAATATTTGGATATCTAATATCTTTCATATCCCTACTTAGGCTCACGTGAAAATCTGGAAGTTTTCCATATCTTTTGGTAAAATCATTAACATATTTTCCAAGATGTGGATTTCTGTATATCGCTGCTTCTAAAGTATCATTAAATTCAGCCATTCTACACCACCGTCGCTATCTCCACTATAAATCCTACTTTTGGTTCTACTCTAAACGGTATTATTCTTTGAAATAAGCCTTTAGCGTTGTTATATTTTATAATCATGGCAGAATTTTTCAGATCTCCACCAAATACCTTAACTTGAAGTCTTATAAGCAGGGTAGATATTTCCTCAAGTTTTAAAAGAAGGTCTTCATCCATTTCTTTTTCATTAACTGTTAGCATGGTAACTTTTCCTAATGAACTCATTTTCTTCATATGTTCAGTGAACATTCTTAATGCAGAATCACTGACCCTTTTACCGATTATGGGGTTTATGGCATCTATTATTATAACATCGGGCTCCCATATCCTAGGCTCATTAATAAGTCTGCTTAAAAACTTCTCTTCACTAGAAAGAGCCGATAAAAGTGGATAGAATGATACAAACAAGAGCTTTCTTCTTATAAGAAAAGGTATAATTTCATAACCCAAGGAATACATTTGGTTTATAAACTCGACAGTTGTGTATTGGCTTGACAAATAAGAAACAGAGTGACCGTTAGATAGGAAACCATATAGAAGCCTTTGAGAAAATACAGACTTCCCACTTCCTCTATCTCCCTCTATTAACACTATACTCCCCGCCGGAATACCCCCACCTAACCTCCTATGAAGTTCATCATTTTTTATTGCTATACTTAACAACTCTCCCATTTCTAACACCTTCAAACTTTAAATACTAAGCTTCTTTTCTTTCCATTTTCTACTATAATCGTGATTTTGTGATATTGAACTGAAGTATCTACAACAGTAGCATTAACGCGAAGCTCTCCAATCTCATAAGGGTTTAAAACTTCAAGACCTGGGTTACTTAAGTTATCAAATACGAGATTAGATGAGTCAACTATCTCACCATCAATAAGCACGACAACATTATTCGAGCTAAACAAAAAGCTCTCTTTCCCAGTGTTTTTAATGTAGAAAACATAATATGTGTTGTTATCAACCAGAGGTATGTTTTCAGGATCATTGATTATAGCAAAGTCTATTTTTAAATCTCGTGCAAAAGTGAGTCCTTTGTTCTCTATTTCTCCTGCAATATTTTGGGTAGTTACGTATAATGCCCCAGATACCATGCCCGCAACTAATATTGCTGCTATGAAGAGTATAAGCTCTGGAATGACTCCACTTCCCAATTTTATCCCTCCAATGTGCAATACCAAGATTCGCTGAGAACTCTAACCTCCCCAATTGTTTGGTTCTGATCAATCCACACCCACTCCCACTTAATTTTTAAAGAGCACCCATACTCAGTTGTAACTACTAGGGAATGAATTTCACTGATTTTTGGAATATTGGTCACATTTAACCCAATGGTCTCCCCTGGAAGTAAATATTCGCGTGATTCTAAGGAAACATAATTTGAGTTTATGCTTCCATCGTAAAGTATGTTCCAATATTGCGGTCTTAGAGTAATGCCGTTATTGGTTATATTGAAATACATGCTGTAATCACTAGCGCCTTCTTGGTAGGTCCAATTAGCATCAAGACGTTGATTAAGTAAGTTAATTTTTGCATTTTCGTGCTCTTCTTTTGCCTTGCTGATTTCAATATATGTGTTTTCAAAAGAAGTATAAAGTAAAGAAATCATGAGCAAAGCGGACACTACTATTATGCTGAAAGCTGCTGAAACACTGAAACCCATTGCAATCCCCTATACACCATAAAACTCCTCGATTGCCTTTGTTATTAGTTTCATCTCCCTCTCAAGGATATCCAGAATTTCTCTACTAACCCTTGTACCTCTCAGTCTTTCAATAAATAGGAGTGATATTACATGATCTTGAATTGTTAATTTATCCGCTGGTTTCCAATCCGGTTCTCTATGATATGGCTTTGTTCCTTTTGCATACTTCAACAGATCATTAAGAACTTCCTCGGATATCCACCCAAGCTCATAGTAGTATTCCAAAACATTCTCGAGATTTTGAACACCCACTCTCTCCATTAAGAAACCAAGCCACTTCAGCGCAGTCATAGTTGAGATCATATCATCAGGAAGCTTTTCCAATCTATACTTCTTTGATGATCTATCGAATAGTATCAAACCTATATCTTTTGGTATATTAAGTTGTTCTTCCATGGGTGTTTCCTCCATTAAACTTTCATTAACACTATTTGCCGCATAACCGCCATCTAAACTGGTTTCGGATGCATGTAAATATTCATTGGAGATTTTCTCTACAGCTTTTGCATTCTCCTGAATGACTTGATTTTTAATCCACTGTTCTTTTTTCTCTTGCAGGAGATTCTTAGAAAGTTCTTCAAGATGTTTTCCAATCTCTTCAATCCTCTTGTCCAGTTTTATCAGTCTGTCAACTTGTGAAGCATATTTTTCCATGACCTTTTCAATAATCCTGTCAACTTGTTCTGGTTCAAGAAGGTCCATTTTGGCAATTAGTTTTTCTCTTAGATCATTTATTAGAACTGTGGGTACTTTTCCTTGGAGTTTTTTAAGCTTATTATCTATTTCCAGTTCAGTTATCATTCAAAACCCTCCGAGAGCACTTCATATATCACAGACTCCACGTCCATTCCATGACTGGATAAAAGCCTTAGATCTGCTTTTATTTGTGCGATTTCTGCTTTTAAGTCCTCTATCACTTTTTTGATATCTTGAATTTCACTTAATATTGGATTACTCCTGCTTGTATCCCTGAATGGATTTATCTCTTCTGAGACCACTTCATAGAGCATCATAACGTCTTTTATTGTTTTATTCAGACTATCAATCTCTCCTCTTATTTCCTGTATCTGGCTTTTCAAGGTGTCAATACCCATCTTTATCCTGGGAATGTCATTTTCTATCTCAGATATTCTAGACATTACGAGATTTAACCTTTCTTCAAGTTCACTGTTGTTCTCACTTTCTTGCATTTCTTCAACGTCTATGACAACCTCTTCAACATCCTCCTGCTTTTCCTTGCTCCTTTTGAATTTATCTTTTAAGTACTTGAATGACATCTCTGCCACCTCTTAAAAGAGAAAAAATAAAAATAAAAGAGGTCACTTGAGTTCTATGACTTGGTTGTTACCAATTCCATAGCTTGGTGGTGTTGTAAACGCTGTAAATCCTGAAGCACCGAATTCTGGCTTAACTTCAACACTTACTGTTGTTCTTGTTGGTATTCCGCTGGTATCTGAGAAGATTGCTTTAGTGTCAACTACAATAATTGCTATATCTCCCGCAGTTATTGTTGGAACATCACCGCTTAATGATCCATCAACGTCCTGAACAATTATTAATCCAAAGTGGGTATTGTCATTGTCCAAAACATTCCAAATGGATGCAATTGTAAGGTTTCCGCTGTTTATTGTTCCACTCACTGATACACTGCTCCCGCTTAGTGTCGTTGGGCTTGTTAGATTGGCATATTTTATGGGTAATGTTTTACCTGTATTTGTTTCGAGATATCCTGAGGTAATTATGAGATTATTAGAGCTGTTTCCTGTAACCTTTAGATATCCACTTGAGATTGTAAAGTTAGCATTGGTAACTGAAGTTGTTCCAAGGCTTCCACCAGTTACTGTTAGAGTACCAACGTAGTTACCATTTGAATCTTGCTCTAATGTTCCGCTTACGGTTAAGCTAATTGTTGTTCCATTTACAGATGAATCATAGGTAATGTTCTGACTAGTGCCTACGAGTGTTGTATTGAATATTTTTCCATCCATATCCGTTGAAATTCTTACTCTTGTAAAGTCCTTGTACTCCAATATAGCAAGCTTCTTTTGATCATTCAACACTAATTTTGTCTGACTCAGGTCTATTGGCTCACCACCAGCTTGGAGTGAAATGTATATTCCCATTTTGTCAATCTTGTTTCCTGAGATGCGTCCTACTACTTTGTCGATTTGTAGTCCTGTTGCTACTTCCTTTGTTGTCTGCCTTCCTGTAGATTCTGCTCTTTGCTGCAAGTAACCGCTCGTATTAATAAGAACTGCTGCCGCCACTGCCGCCACTAGAACCATAGCAATAAACACAATCAAAGTCCCAATACCAACAGCACCACGCTTCTTCATCTCTCCCACCTCACTTCAACTCGATAACCTCTGCCTGTCCATAGCTTGGTGGTGTTGTAAACGCTGTAAATCCTGGACCTCCAAACTCTGGTCTAACTTCAACCGTAACTGTAGTTCTTGGAGAAATTCCATTGTCTCCAAAGATCGCACTTACGTTTGCAGTTAGGATAACTATATCTCCAGAGTTAATACTTGGATAGTTGGATCTAACTGAGTTATCAACATCCTGAACTACTATAATACCAAATGTGGTTGAGGTTAAATTGTTCCAGACTCCCAAGCTTGTATCAAACAAGCCATTGCTCAATGCACTACTATAATATGTACCAGAGCCTCCATATTGAAGAACAACAACGTTTTGTCCATCACTTAAGTAGATCTTTGTTTGGTTAAGGTCTATTGCTTCTCCACCTGCTTGAACTGAAATGTAAAATGCCATTAAATCAATCTTACCATTGTTTTGATCTACATGTCCTACTACTTTGTCGATTTGTAGTCCTGTTGCTACTTCCTTTGTTGTCTGCCTTCCTGTAGATTCTGCTCTTTGCTGCAAGTAACCGCTCGTATTAATAAGAACTGCTGCCGCCACTGCCGCCACTAGAACCATAGCAATAAACACAATCAAAGTCCCAATACCAACAGCACCTCTTCTGTTCTTTATAAAATGTCCCATGCTAAGGGCACCTCCATTGGAGATTCTGCAATAAGTAATAAGTACTTTTGAATATAAAGCAATTTTTTGTTTTTGCCTATGTATATGAGAATGTATCTACATATGTAGATATTTACCAAAAAACTAAGTAATAAACAAGAAATTGTAAAAAAATTGAAAGAAATTATAGTTTCTCAATTATCAAAATAGACTTTCCAAGTTCCTGTACCCTATACGTGTATCCATCATTCTCAAGGCTTTCTATTATAGATGATTTTTTGGGAAATTCTACAAATTCCCTTGTCAATCTTTCAAAAAATTCCCAAGCTTCGATGTTTGGATAATTTTCCCTAAAAGGCTCTACAATTATCAACTTTCCCTTTTCTTCTAATACTTCCATTGCATTTTTCACAACCTTTTGGATGTTATCTACGTATTCCAAAACAAAGCTTATAATAACTATGTCATATCTAGTCTTGGGTCTTATCGCCTTTATGTCTACTTCTTTTAAGGTAACCCAATCAAAACCTGAATTTTGAATCCTTTGTTTGGCAATGCTTATAATACCCGGTGAAAAATCAACACCCACATATTCTCCATTAGGACCTAAAAATTTTCCTATCTCAACCGGTGAGATAGATCCGCACCCTAGATCTAAAACTCTCATTTCATCTTTTATCTCACCGATAGAGACTATAATTCTCCTATATACGTTATTTAACTCTAAAGCAAGCCTCATATCCCAAAAATCAGCATCTTTATCAAAATCCATAAGTATCTTTGGATGTTGAGGGGAAATGAAAGCATAATCTACCATTTTATATATCTCCTCAAATAGAGGAACCCAGTCAGGAAGCAAATATTTGTTATCTGCGCTATTTAATGCCAATATATAAGAAAAATCACTACCTACGAGTTCATTAACTCCCTTTTCAAGGATACCTAATTTTGAATAAGTGTCGAGGAGAGATTTTAGTAACGGTTTATTTCTAACAGGAATAGCTGTTAAAACATCAGAATAATGCCTTTTGGTTGTTAATTCTCTAAAGACACCATATTTTAGCCCAATCTGGATTAAATGTAGCATAGATAACTGAACAATCATTGCCAAGTTTATATCCAATTTTTTGATTGAAGAGTTCATTTTATGCACCTCACATGAACTTATTATAATATGTATGATAGGATCTTAAAAGCTCCACAACTTTCTTTCCATACTCAGAAAGGCGATAGTATTTAAATCCGCTATCTTCTATTATTTCAACCAAACCTAAGCTAACAAGCGAGCTATAACCATTGTACCTATTTCCTAAACCCACTAGAGCCCCTTTAACATTTGAAGGGTCTGATTTAACCACCCTCGCGATTTCAGCCAAATAAGTTGCGTTGGGATAGATCTCGTTTAGATACAAGAGGATTCTTTTTCTAAGTTCACTTCTATTGATAGAGCGAATTATGAACGGATCAATGAACAACTAAACCCCCCCCAATAGTACTATGGGATCGTTGTAATATCTGCAATAAGTATTGGTTAAATATTAGAAATTTTACTATATAAATTTTACCCTATGATATTTTATACAAAGATTTAAAAAAGATATGAAATTCAAACTAGAAAAATTTCAATAATTTGGTAAATTTCCCAAGATCATATATCAAATCCCCATTAACAAAAACTTTTTCAACATCATTGCCCTTAGCTGAATAAACTAAATGTGACAAAATGTTATCCTTCGGTAGAAAATAAAGTTTTTTGGTATTAATCAAAACCAAGTCTGCCAAATACCCTTTCTCAATTAATCCAGCCTTAATTCCGAGAGCTTTTGCACCTCCAAGGGTTGCCCAGTAAAAAACTTCTTTTGCTTTTGCTTTGGTTGGATCGCCCATTTTTACCTTGTTTAGAATTGCCGCAAACTTCATTTCTAAAATCATGTCCATAGTGTTATTGGAAACAGCACAATCATTTCCCAAAGCTATGTTTGTACCCTTTTCCCAAAGAGCGATTATTGGTGCAATTTCTCCCTCAAGCTTTGCTAAACTTGTAGGGCAATGAACTAAAGTTGCCCCACTTTGAGAGTAGATTTTCACTTCCTTCTCACTTAAATAAACCCCATGAACTCCAATGAAACTTTTTTCTAAAATACCAACATCCCTAAGGTACTCAACCGGCAAAAGTCCTTCTCTTCTTTTAACTCTCAAAACCTCCTCTTTACTTTGAGAAACGTGCATGTGAATTAAAGCATTTTCTTTTTCAGCAAACTCTTTGATTTCACTTAAAAGTTCTTTTGAGCAGGTATCAGTTGCATGAGGAGCTAAGGTAGGAGTTATAAGCTCTTCCTTTTTCCATTCCTTAAAGAATTTAAATCCCTTTTTAAGATTCATTGTTTCCGGACCTTGAATATCCATTACAGTGTGACCAATAAAAGCTCTAACACCTAATTCTTTAGCGGCTTTTGCAATTTCGTTTGCAAAGAAGTAGTGGTCATTAATTGTTGTGGATCCATTAGAAATAGCTTCAGCAATTCCTATTAGAGCCCATTTGTATATCTCTTCTTCACTCCATTCTTTTTCCATTGGCCAGATTACCTCATTAAGCCAAATATCTAAAGGCAAATCATCACCAAGTCCTCTAAACTTTGTCATTGCAACGTGAGTGTGAGCATTAATCAATCCGGGAATTAGAAGGTATCCCTCTCCGCCATAGATTTCGTCAATATCATAATCTTTTGTCCCTTCCCAATCAACTATATCATATATGATATTCCCTTCAATCAGAACAGCCTTATTTTTAAGCACCTTATTTGTATCAAGTATGTATTCAGCCAAAATTGCTTTCATTTTAGACACCAGTTAAAGTTATACCAAAAATAATTTAAATCTTTTTGGCATAATGACAACAAAAATTGCGAAGTGCTTAAATAACAATTAGATGAGGTATCGCTGGAGAGATTGGACATGCCCATATTAATTGAACCAAGAAGATTAAGCTTTAAAACTTCAGTGTTGTGGATTAATAGTCTATTCTAAGTTAAGCTTAGGTTAAGTTAATAAAGGCTTTGTTTGAGATTTTGAAAAGATTTGAAAAGTTATGGAGGGATTAAGATGATCGATAAGATTTATTGTGCTGAGATCAAACCTGAAATGGAAAGACAAAGGATAAAATTGGCTGGTTGGGTTTATAGAAAAAGGGAAATTAAGGATAAGGTGTTTATAGTCTTAAGAGATTCGAGTGGAATAATTCAAATTGTTTTCAAAGAAGAGCTTAGTAAAGAAGCCTATGGAAAAGCAAGAAAAGTCGGGATTGAGAGCAGTATCATTGCTGAAGGTGTTGTAAAGCCAGATCCAAGAGCGCCTGGTGGAGTTGAGATTCAGGGAGATAGAATAGAGGTAATAAGTAATGTCGAATTCTTCCCAATCACAAAAGATGCAAGTGAAGAATTCCTCTTAGATGTTAGGCATCTTCACTTGAGAAGTCCAAAAGTAGCAGCAATAATGAAAGTTAAAGCTACTCTAATGCAAGCGGCAAGAGAGTGGTTGCTCCAAGATGGCTGGTATGAAGTTTTCCCACCAATCTTCCTCACTGCTGCTGTTGAAGGTGGTTCAACACTATTTAAGCTCAAATATTTTGACAAAACTGCATATCTAAGTCAGTCAGCTCAACTTTATTTAGAAGCTGCCATATTTGGATTGGAGAAAGTATGGTCCTTAACTCCAAGTTTTAGAGCAGAGAAGAGTAGAACAAGAAGACACTTGACAGAATTTTGGCATCTTGAATTGGAAGCAGCTTGGATGGATTTATGGGATATCATGAAAGTTGAAGAAGAGCTTGTAAGTTACATGGTTCAAAGAACTTTAGAGCTTAGAAGAAAGGAGGTTGAAACATTTAGAAAAGATTTAACAACTTTAAAGAACGCAGAACCACCCTTCCCAAGAATCAGTTATGACGAAGCAATTGACATCTTGCAAAGCAAAGGAGTTCAAATTGAGTGGGGAGAAGATATGGGTGCAGATGAGGAGAGAGTTTTAACACAAGAATTTGACAGACCCTTCTTTGTTTATGGATATCCAAAACACATTAAGGCATTTTACATGAAAATTGACCCAGAAGATGAGAGAAAAGCTTTAGCCGCCGATATGCTTGCTCCAGAAGGATATGGGGAAATAATTGGAGGAAGTCAAAGAGAAGACAGCTATGAAAAGTTAGTTCAAAGAATTATCGAAGAGGGCATGGATCCAAAAGATTACGAATGGTATCTTGATTTGAGAAAATATGGAAGCGTTCCACACAGTGGCTTTGGTTTAGGTGTAGAAAGATTGGTTGCCTGGGTTTTGAAATTGGATCACATCAAGTGGGCAACATTATTCCCAAGAACTCCTGCAAGGCTGTATCCATAAAACCTCTATTTCTTTACTCTCTTTTCCAAAAACCGTAAGCTTTATAAATAAACTCCCTCTGATTTAACCTTGACCACTGGGCCCGTGGCCTAGCAGGATAGGGCGCCGGCCTTCTAAGCCGGCGGTCGCGGGTTCGAATCCCGCCGGGCCCGCCACAGCTTTTCTAGAGAAAAGTTAATCGGAGATATTAATTTCAGAAAAGCAAAAATTCAATTCAAAGGTAGATCAATATATCAAAGCGCAACTTTTCTCTGTTATGGTTGGGGAGTATTCTTAATGGAAGAATATGCAATTCAAAAGAGTGTAGCAAGAATTATTGGAAAAATTGCTGAATGGCAGAAAAACTATTGGAGATAACTAATGCTCTGCTAAAAGGACAGAAATTCTGGCGGGCCGGCGGGGATTCGAACCCCGGACCGGCGGGTTAAGAGCCCGCTGCTCTACCAGGCTGAGCTACCGGCCCAAGTCCAATCCATTAAGGATTGAATAATACTTATAAATCTTTCGGTTTTTAGCTATAGAAAAGTTTATAAGAGGCTTTGAATGGAAAATTAAGACAGCTCATGCGGGGGTTGCCGAGCCTGGTCAAAGGCGCGGGATTGAGGGTCCCGTCCCGCAGGGGTTCCGGGGTTCAAATCCCCGCCCCCGCACCAGAACGCTCGCTTTTCTTAGCAGGTCGAAGAGTTATTACTAACAAAGGCTGATTCTTTCCGAGATAGAGAACTTTCTTTTCCTTGTTTATGTAACAGTAATAGCTTCCATCTAAGACACTTTCTAAAAACTTCCTTGGCGTTGTTATTTTTGCAAATCTCTCTTTTCCCCAAAATATGCATTCATAACTTTCATTTATTTTAGAAACTCTCATTTTAATCTCTTCTAAACCTAAGAACTCTCCCTCCAATTTAACACATACTAAGCTTTTTCTTTTATCAGAAAAGATAACAACTTTTTCATTAATTTCAATCTTTTCAGTGTTTTTTAAAAAGCTTAGAAGGGAGGAATAAATATGCTCAAGTTTTCTACTTTTTGCAAGTCTTTTGACTATACGTTCTTTAGCATGATGTGTGAGAAGCAATTATACCACCGTTTATAACATTATAGAAAACTTTTATGGTGCCGGGGCGGGGCTTCGAACCCCGGACCTCTCGGTTTCTCAGGCTCCCCAATTAGGGAGCAGCCCTATGAGCCGAGCGCTCTGACCAGGCTAAGCTACCCCGGCACGAGCCGTTTTATAGCTCAAAGCGTGTGGTATTTAAATTTTTCGCCCAAGCTAAATAAACTCCAATATGAGGTTTAAAAGCTCTTTACTGTTGACAGCTATAATGTTTAACTTCTCAGTGGCATTTAAGTCAAATTTTAGCTCTTTTCCTTGTTCATCCGTTACAATTGCACCTGCTTCTTTTGCTATAATTATACCCGCAGCAATGTCGGTAGGTCTTACATAGTTCCTAACATCTATAACCCCATCAATGCTGCCCCTTGAAAGGTAGGCTAGTTCAACCGCTATAGCTCCAAGAACCCTAACCCTCTTTACCTTTTGAATTAATTCTGCACCTTTTCCTCTGGTATACAAATCTATGGCAATCGATTGGGGATTCAATTCTCTAACTTTTATTTGCTCTCCATTCAGATAAGCACCTTCATTTACAATTCCTTCATATACATCCTTTGTTATAAACTCGTAGAGCATTCCATACAATGGCTTTTCTTTTTTAAACACTGCAAAGCTGAATCCAAATACAGGAATACCTTGAATAAAGTTATAAGAACCATCCAAAGGATCTATTACAAGTGTATAGTCACTTCCAGCGTCGATATTCCCAACCTCTTCACTTACTAAATTTACATTTAAATTTTTAACATAATTAAGAACGATATTCTCTGCAATTTTGTCAACAAGCTTTGTTTTGTCCCCACTTGGGCTAACTCCAATAAATCTGCCTGCTTCTTTTTTTCCAAAGAGAGGCATTATTTCCCTCTCAATGTCTTTAGCTATCTGCAAAGCCAATTCATTCCACTCAAATTCCACTTTAATCACCCTAAGCACTCATTAACATTCTCAACAAGTTCCTTGTCCCAGGAGCAAATCCCAAAATAAAAATAACCGTCCTAATAAAGTTCATCATCTCTATGTCCGCTTCACCTTCTTCAATTTCATCCATAAGCCACAGAGCAATGAGTAAAACGACGAACTTCAGCAAATACATCACAGCTGCAGTTCCGGTTAAGTTTATTAAATACCTTGGGAGGACATGTTGCTCCCAGTATCCCATAAAGTCAACGCCAACAAAAGTCGTTGAGGCATCATAAAAGTGGGCATAGAAAAGGTAAGAGTTTTTCTTGATTAACTCAACTCTTCTTGTTAGCAAATAAATAAAGCTCTCTGCAATGAATAAAGCAGGAATAAAGTATCTTAAAGGTTCAGTTGTTAAAATAATCCTATCAAGATTACTCAGCAATATTAGAAAATCAAGACATACTAAGCCCCAACCAAAGTAAAGAAAGTATCTCCTCCAATCTTTTAAGAGTCTGTGCGTTATCAAAAGAGATGAGAAAGTTATTACAAAAGTCAGGACATAAATTCCAGGGGTAACGGTGAGATACGTTCTTGGATATATTCCCGCATCTGTTAAAGCCCTTGTAAATGAGCCAAAAATCATGTAAGGTATCAAAGCTCTAAAAAAGGCATTGTCGTATTTGATTCCCAAACGTTTTAATATGCGAAAGACAAATATAGCGGCAATTCCGAGAATTATTGCGTAGGTTAGTGTGTTAACAACATTATACCCAGTGTTGTATTTGATAGGATTAATGAAGTATTCCTCAATAACGCTCATGGTATCACCGAGAGATAAAATAAGTTAGCCTGCTATAAACTTTTAGGTGGTAAAAATGCATCTTATGGAATTACCAAGGGAAGTGCTTTTGGGAGAAGATTTGAAAGACAAAGTTAAGGAAGTTGCCAAAAGGCTAAAATTAGATGAGAAAGCTTTAGTTCTTTATGGTCCTAAAACTAAGAGAATTGCTGGAAAGGAAATTGAAAATTCTTTAAAAGAGGATTTTGAAGTTTTCAGCTTAACAATAAAAGATGCAAGTATGAATGAGGTTAATAGAGCAATTAACTTTGTAAAAGATAATTCCATTGATTGGATTATTGGAGTTGGAGGGGGAAGTATAATTGATGTTGCAAAGTTAAGCTCTTTTAGAACTGAAATCCCGTTTATAAGTTTCCCAACAACTGCCTCTCATGACGGAATAGCCAGTGCAAATGCTTCAATAAAAGATTTAGGGACAAAAACTTCAATAAAAGCAAAGCCTCCAATAGCAGTTATCGCAGATGTTAAGATTATCAAAACAGCACCTTATAGATACTTAGCAGCTGGAGTTGGAGACATAATCTCAAATCTAACGGCTGTTAAAGATTGGCAACTAGCTCACAAGCTAAAAGGTGAATATTATAGTGAATATGCCTCTGCTTTATCCTTAATGAGTGCTAAGATGGTCATTAAAAATGCAGATATTATCAAGCTGAGAAATGAGGAGAGTGTTAGAAAAGTTGTTAAAGGATTGATTTCAAGTGGGGTAGCAATGAGCATCGCGGGTTCTTCAAGACCTGCAAGTGGCGCTGAACATTTATTTAGCCATGCACTGGATATGCTATTGGAAAAGCCAGCTTTACATGGTGAGCAGTGTGGAATAGGAACTATAATAATGGCTTACCTGCATGGCATGAATTGGATAAAAATTAGGGAAACCTTAAAGAGAGTCGGAGCTCCTACTAATGCTTATGAATTGGGAATAGAGCCAGACTATATAATAGAAGCTTTGACAATTGCCCATACAATAAGACCTGAGAGATATACAATCTTGGGCAAAGATGGATTAACAAGAGAAGCTGCTGAAAAAGCAGCTAAAATAACGGGAGTAATATGATCATCATTCATCGGAGGTGTTTGAAATGGTAATCACGTTAGTTGGGGAAAAGCTGGCTAAACCAGGGGTTGAGTTCATTTATTATGGACCCGCAGACCCTTGTAAAACATGTAGATTAGCAAGGGTATGTGTTGGAAATTTAGAACCTGGAAGGAGGTATAAGGTGGTAAGGGTAAGAAATATAGAGCATTCTTGTCCGTTACATGAAGGGAAAGTCAGAGTGGTAGAAGTCGTTGAACCATCAATAGAAGTTGCAATAGAGCCAAGATTAGCAATAGTGGGTTCGAAGATAAAGCTAAGCTTTGCAGAATGTGATGACCCAGAGAAGATGAACATAATAAAGCCTGAAGGACTTTATGAAGGAGACACCGTTAAAATCTTAGAGATTGTTGGAGACTTAAAATGCAATGAAAAAACCCTGAAAATCGTCAAAGTTATTAGGGAAAAATAGTGGCTTTTAATCTCACTTTTCTTTTGCAAATTGTTATGTAGAAAGCAAACTAGATTGCTTGAAGCTCTTCTACAATCTCCATCTCTTCAGAAATTTTCTTTCTCCTCTTTCTATCCATTTCCATGATGTACAAATAACCTTTAACCACTGGAAGCCACATTTCCATATCTCTCACCTCCTCCCATTTTTCTTGCATTACTCTATTAATAATATAATAATGAAGATTTTAAAAGTTTTCTGCTCTCGAATTAACTGAAACGCCAATTTAACTTAAAAAGTCTCTAAAAAAGCTTAAATGCAAGAGTTTAATGTTCAATGAACTGAAGCATACATATTTGTAAAAACTTGATGTTTGCAAAAGATAGCATTTACTTCACAAAGACCAAAAACTCCTCCCCAAGAGCTTTTAGCTTATAACCTCTCAGCTCACCCTTAAGATAGCGCTTTAAGTTCTGTAAAAGCATTTCTCTTTTCCTGAGCAATTTTTGAGCATCTTCAACATCAACAGCTTTAAACTTGAGTTTTCCTCCAATTCTTGTTTGAGCAACTCTTGGAACATCGACTTTTGCGACGACGGCTATTTTAGCATAACCACCAGTGGTTTGTCTGTCTGCTAACATTATTATTGGCTTTCCATTTGCTGGGACCTGAACTGCACCTAAAGGTATTGCATCCGTTATAATGTCTGCCCCCAGCTTGCTATGCTCTATTTTTGGTCCTTCTAAGCGGTAACCCATTCTATCAGAATTGCGTGTCACTTCATAGATTGAGCTTAAAAATGTATCAATTCCTTCTTCAGTGAAGTGTTCTAATTGAGGTCCTAACACTACTCTAATTCCGTTCTCATTTAGATACTTCGGAATAAAGTCCTCTGGAAGTTCTTTTCCTTCTTTTCCAGTTAAAATAGCATAGCCAAGCTTTAGCTTATCGCCAGCTTTCAAAGGATTCCCTAAATTTGCTCTAACATAAGTTGAAGCGCTTCCTAAGATTTTTAGAACATCAATTCCACCAGCAAAAGCAATATAGCCATAAACACCACTCTTTAAAGTTCCAACCTCTAAAATGTCTCCTCTTTTTGCCCAGTAACTTTTCCAAGGAGAAATTTTAACACCGTTTAGATAAACATCAACATCTCCAGCTACTGCAAAGACGCTTGATGCATGGAACTTTATAGTTGGCCCTTGAAGAACGAACTCTAATAAAGCTCTATTTTCGTCATTTCCTACTAAAAAGTTAGCTAAGCGAGCGGAATAATCATCCATAACGCCACTAACGGGAACACCAAGCTTTTGATAACCATATCTTCCAAGATCTTGAATTGTTAGGATATTGGCTTTTAGAATCTCTATCATCTTTGTTCGCCCCAATTTAGCTTGTAAATTTCCCAAAACTCCTTCTCATCAATAGGAACAAATTTAACGTAATTTCCCGGCTGTAACAGGGTTGGCGGATCTTTGCTTGGGTCAAAAAGTTTCAATGGTGTTCTACCAATTAATCTCCATCCGCCAGGACTTTCAAGGGGATAAATTCCCGTCTGCTTTCCTGCTATTCCCACACTTCCCGCTGGCACTTTCAAGCGAGGCTTTTCTAAGCGAGGTGTTGCAATTCTCTCATCCATCCCTCCTAAATAGGCAAACCCTGGAGTAAAGCCAAGCATGTAAACCCTATACAAAGGTTTTGAATGAAGCTCTATTACATCATCAACAGTTAATCCATTATAATTTGCCACAAACTCAATGTCAGGTCCAAATTCCCCTCCATAGACCGTTGGTATCTCCACTACTCTATGCTCTTCCTCTTTAGGTTCTGCACTCAAAAAAGGCCCGACTGCTTTTAGAATCTCCTGATAGCTTATTTTCAGAGGATCATAATAAACGTAAATGCTTGTATATGTTGGCACAACTTCAATGAGCCACTCTGGTTTAGCTTTCTCTATTGCATTGGCAACAGCATGAACTTTCTTATTAACGCTTTCACTAATCTCATTGCCAAAAATTATAACTAGAGCGGAATCTCCAGCTGGTTTGAAGTCCATGGAATCACCTTACTACTTCTTTCATCGGCACAATTTTAACGCCTTCCTCTTCTAAGCGCTTCCTTATGTAAGCAGTGATCTCAAGAGCTTTTGGATTGTCTCCATGAACACAGATAGTATCGGCTTTTAACTCTATCCACTCACCGTTAATAGCTTCAACACCACCGTCTTTGACCATCGAAATAACTCTCCCAACAATTAGCTCTTTATCGTGAATCACTGCTCCCGGTAACTTTCTTGAAACTAAAGTTCCATCTGGATTGTAGGCTCTATCAGCAAAGACTTCGTGAGCAACTTTTAACCCCATCTCTTGGGCAATATCTAAAACCTTTGAGTTTGAAAGCCCTACAAAAATCAGTTTTTTATCAAAGTCTGCTATTCCTTCAAGAACTCCCCTTAAAAGCTCTTCATCTTTAACTAAAGCGTTGTATAACGCACCATGAGGTTTAACATGTTGCAATTTCAAGCCTTCAGCTTTTACAAAAGCATAAAGCGAACCGATTTGATAGAGGATGTAATTTCTTGCCTCTTCTCTTGTAATGTTCATATAACGTCTCCCAAAACCCATTAAATCTGGATAACCTGGATGCGCCCCAACTTCAACGCCATTTTCTTTTGCCAATTTCACAGTTCTTCTCATAACCAATGGATCTCCAGCATGCCAGCCACATGCAACGTTTGCTGAAGTGATATATATCATAACCTCCTCATCCATGCCAAGTTTATAACGCCCAAAACTTTCGCCTAAATCACTGTTAAGGTCAACCTTCATACAACCACCAAAAGGATGTTAGCTCTAAAGGGATAAAGCTTTAACTGAAGATGCAAAGCTTTAATCATGCTCGTTATAGATGCTGCAATATTCATTCAAGGCATTGATGTTGAGGGCTTTACTACTCCAAAAGTTGTGAAGGAAGTTAAAGACACCAATTCAAAGCTGTTTTTGGAGAGTCTAGTTAATGCTGGAAAAGTTAAAGTGCTAATGCCCTCAAAAGAAAGCATTGAAATTGTTAAGAAAAAAGCCCTTGAAACTGGGGAATTGGATGAGTTAAGTGATGCTGATATAGAGCTTTTAGCTTTAGCTTATGAGCTTAATGCAACAATCTTTACCGATGATTATAACCTTCAAAACATTGCAACTTTGCTTGGTTTAACGTTTAAGACACTTAAAAGAGGAATTAAAAAAGTCATAAAATGGAGATATGTTTGTATTGGCTGTGGGAGAAAATTTGAGAGAATGCCCTTTGAGGGAGTTTGTCCAGATTGTGGTAGCAGGGTAAAATTAATCCCAAGAAAGAAGAGAAGGCGTCAGCGCTCATAGGGTTCTTCATCAAATCCGAACAATTCTATCATCATCCGCTAAGTGATTACTGCATGTAATACTCAATAAGCTTTCTCAACTCAATATTTTTCTCAATCTTTTTCCTTAAAAATCTTTTAAGTTGCATGTTCTCGGCTAAAAGACCGCTCAATTCAATTGCCAAAATTTTATTATCCTCGCTTACACCATAGGCTTTATACCTCAGCGGTGCCCATATCTTTTCGAGCTCTCCAGTTTTCTTTTGAAGTTCTTTAATTTTATTTTCAAGCTTCTCTAGATTCTCTTTTGGACTTTTAAACTCGTCAGTGAGAATTATTTCAAAAACTCTCTCAGGAGAAACTCCATAGGCTTCACTAAGTTCTAAAATTCTGTTGTAGAGTTCATCAGGAATTTCAACTTCAATTTTTCCAAAGCCTTTATCTGGTTTTATTATTAAAAGCACGTCTTTTCGCCTCCAGCTCTTCTCTCAAAGTTTTATTCTCTTCTCTTAATGTATCCCTCATTTTTTGCATTAACCCTTTGTCCTTAAGGGCTTTTTCATAAAACGCTTTAAGCTCATCCAATTGCTCTTCAATTTCTCTAATTTTCTCCTCAAGCTTCTCTTTCTTTTTAAGCAAGAACTCTTCACGTTCAGCCATTAGCGTTAGTTCTGCTTTCTTTAAATTTTCCTCAATTAGCTTTAAGATGTCATCCTCATTTAGCTTTTTTAGAGTTTTGAACTTTTCTTTTGAAATTCTGATTTCCATTATTGTTCACCTTTTATTTTTCTTCTCCATCTCTGTTTTTCTGTCGTAGCACAAGATATAGAACGCTAAGAGGGATTTCCACTTGCCATAAGGCTCAATAATTTCTCTTACGTCTTTTTCCTTGACTTCCTTAACATTTTTTCCAAAAATCTTTGCAATTCCTCTCCTTAAACCAAGGTCTCCTGCAGGATAAATATTTTTTCTAAGCCCATACACTAAGAAAAGCTCAGCACTCCATTTTCCAATTCCCCTAAACTTCACCAAGTACTTTACAGCATCTTCTTCACTTAAATCCTCTAAATCCAGGTTTAACTTCCCCTTAACATATAGTTCTGTCAAATTCTTCACGTATTCTGCTCTATATCCAAGTTTTACACTCTTTAGCTCTTCAATACTTAACTTCACTATTTCTCCAGCTTTGGGGAATAAATAGAGACTTCCAATCTTTTTTCCAAAGTTTTTCACCAGGTTCGCTATAGTTCTCATTGCAAACTCAAAATTTACTTGTTGCTGAGCAATTGTCTCTACCAATGCTTGATACTTACTTGGAGCTGCTGGGATTGTCAAACCATAAAAATCTTCGATTAAAAAAGAGAATCTTGAGTCTTCTATCTCACTGTAAAACCTATCTAAATCTGTATTAAGACCTAAAATAAACTCCAGTCTTTCCTTTGCATCTTTCTTTTCTCTACTTGATAGATAATAGGGAAAATAAAAATCATTTCCATCAAAACCTACTATTCCATAATCTAACGCTTGCCAAAAAATCCCATTCTCGAACTTCCAAGTATGGTTCTTTATCATTTCATGTGTCACTTTTCTTAGATCGATCATGTCTTCACCTTGATCCACTTTTCTAAGGTTAATGGATGTTCCTTGATACCTTTAAGTGTAGATACATAAAGTCTTTTTCCATCTCTTGAGCGCTTTATTTCAAGCTCATTGGATTCTTCTAAAAATCGCATGATCTCCTTTATATCCTTTTCTTTAATGCTATACGATTCCTTAAGCTTGTTCCAGAAAGGTTCAGAATCACTTAGCTTTGCAACTTCCCTCACAACTTTCCAAGCAATCTTGACTCTATCTTCTCCTCTCAAAACCTTAAATCTCTTTATTTCTTCTTTCATAGCCCTCAACTAAAAATTATACTCATTCCTTTAAAGGATTTTTGTAGTTTAGCAATCTCAAAATCCTCTCTGCTTAACGGTAAGATAAATTTCTTCGGGACAAAGTTTAAATCTAATTAAGGAATAACTTTTATACAGGAGGGTGGTTAATGAAAAAAGTACTTTTGCTTATCATATTTCTATTTCTTCTCACCCCTGCGCTAGCACAAGCAAAAACCGTTTATGTAGCTCAAATCAAAGGGTCAATTACATCCTACACTTATGACCAGTTTGACAGATACATAAGCGAGGCTGAGAAGGCTAAAGCAAATGCAATAATTATAGAACTTGATACTCCCGGTGGAAGAGGAGACGCTATGATGAACATAATTCAAAGAATAAAGACTTCAAAAGTTCCTGTTATAATTTATGTTTATCCTGAAGGGGCAATAGCAGCTTCTGCTGGTACTTACATAGCTCTAAGCTCTCACCTAATAGCAATGGCACCAGGAACGAGTATTGGTGCGGCTGAGCCTATTATGGGATACTCTCAAAATGGCAGCATAATAGAAGCCCCTGACAAGGTGAAAAAGTTTTATGTAGCGTATATAAAGAGCCTAGCACAATCAACAGGGAGAAATGAAACTATAGCTGAAGAGTTTGTAACCAAAAACTTAAGCTTAACCCCTGATGAAGCTTTAGAAGCTGGTGTTATTGAAGTAATCGCCTATGACGTCTCAGACTTAATTTCAAAGGCAGATGGAATGAAAACTAAAGCAACGATAAATGGGAAGCATGTTACGTTAGATTTAAAAGGCGCCAAAATAGTCTTTCTCAAATCAACGTTTAAAGATCAGGTGATAAGCTACATCACAGATCCAGCTGTCGCATATATCCTCCTAACACTCGGTATTTGGGCATTAATTTTGGGATTCCTAACCCCAGGATGGCATGTTCCAGAAACCGCTGGTGCAATAATGATAGCCCTAGCCATAATTGGATTGGGTTACTTTGGATATAGGAGCGCTGGATTAGTATTAATCATCCTCGCAATGATATTCTTTATTGCAGAAGCACTAACCCCAACTTTTGGACTCTTCACAGTTGCAGGGTTAATAACCTTCATTCTTGGGAGCATCTTCATGTTTAGTGGAGGTGAAGGAATGGACTATTTGATAAGCAGGGAAGTGTATTCACAACTTAGGTTGATAATAATCACCATAGGAATTCTCCTAGCATTGTTCTTTGCCTTTGGAATGGCTGCAGTAATAAGGGCTCATAGGAGAAAAGCCCAAACAGGAAAAGAAGAAATGATTGGTCTAATAGGCGAGGTTGTAGATGCTCTAACACCAGAAGGTTTGATCAGAGTTAGAGGAGAGCTATGGAAAGCTGTAAGCAAGAATGGTGAAAAAATAGAGTTTGGAGAGAAGGTTAGGGTTGTTGGTATGGATGGACTTAAACTTATTGTTGTTAGGGAAAAAGAAAAATACGAAGTTGAAGAAAATAAAGGTGGTGAATGAAAATGTTTGGCTTTATTAGTGGAAACTTTATTGTTTGGGCAATAATAATAGTCTTTATCTTGGTGTTCCTTAGCTCAGCAATAAAGATTGTTAAAGAATATGAAAGAGCAGTAATCTTTAGATTGGGAAGAGTTGTCGGCGCAAGAGGTCCAGGAATATTCTTCATAATCCCAATATTTGAAAAGGCCATTGTGGTTGATTTAAGAACTCAAGTTTTAGACGTTCCAGTTCAAGAGACAATTACAAGAGACAACGTTCCAGTTAGAGTTAATGCCGTTGTCTACTTTAGAGTCATTGATCCTATAAAAGCAGTGACCCAAGTTAAGAACTTCATAATGGCAACTTCACAAATTTCTCAAACTACGCTAAGGAGTGTAATCGGTCAAGCACATTTAGATGAGCTTTTGAGTGAAAGAGAAAAATTGAATAGAGAGCTACAAAAAATCATTGATGAAGCAACTGATCCCTGGGGAATCAAGGTAACAACTGTAGAGATAAAGGATGTAGAACTACCATCAGGTATGCAAAGGGCAATGGCAAGACAAGCAGAGGCAGAGAGAGAAAGAAGGGCTAGAATAACATTAGCAGAAGCAGAAAGGCAAGCTGCTGAGAAATTAGCAGAAGCAGCGGAGATTATATCAAAGCACCCAATGGCATTACAACTTAGAACACTACAAACAATTAGTGATGTTGCGAGTGATAAAAGCAACGTAATAGTATTGCCAATTCCAATGGAGATGCTTAAACTATTTAGAGGTCTAGCAGAGTTCTCTGACTACATGAAGAAAGAAAAGAAGAAGGAGGAGTAGCATTTTTTCTACTTTTTTGATTTTTAGTAACTAAAAATTTACACAGCGTTAAATTTAAAAAACTTCCCTATTCTTATTTATTATTTGGGGGTGGGCAAGATGAAGGTGAAGTTAGCCTACCCCGACTATATTGTAGAGATAACAGAAAAAGAAGTGTTTCTATTCAATGGAAGATTAATCAGCGCACCTCTTGATGAGATAGTAGAGTACGCAACTGGAAAAGAGGCTGTTCTACCTGAAGAGCTTAAAAAGATCGCAATTGACATCTTTACGATATTAAGTGAGCTTGGTTTTGAAGATGTGCTGTCAAGGTATTACATCTTAGATGAGACTTCAAGAAGTGCACTCGCTTAGGTCAAAGGATATTCTTTGCAGATTTTTGTGTTTATTGCAGCTTCTTTTCTTTCAAAATTTGCATTGTTTAGTTGAAAACATTTAAGTATTCCACATAGATATAGTAGATATTTCAAGGGTGATGAAAATGAGAATGAAGACTAAATTGTTAGATGTACATTCAAGCAGGTTTTTGGTGTTCATTAATGAAAAAGATGCAAGAGAGACTAAGCTACATCCAAATGACTTAGTAAAAATTGAGACAGGGAAAAAGACGCTATACGGAGAAGTGGTTATAGATAATGCAAACATCCAGCCGGGAGAAATTGGGTTAAGCAAGGATTTTCTAACCGTGCACAATTTTTCTCAAGGTGAAATCATAAACATAGTTCCCGCAGGGACACCGGAAAGCGTTCGTTACATAAAGAAAAAAATGTATGGGGCTAAGCTGAAGAAAGTTGAGATTGAAAGCATAATAAAAGACATCGTCGATAGAAAGCTTAGAGACATTGAAATAAGTGCATTTGTAACTGCTTTGGAAATAAATGGACTTGACATGGATGAGATTGCCACATTAACCGTTGCAATGGCAGAAACTGGAGATATGCTCGACATAGATAGAAAACCAATAATGGATGTGCATAGCATTGGCGGAGTTCCGGGTAATAAAACAAACATGCTTGTTGTTCCGATTGTTGCTGCAGCAGGTTTAACAATCCCAAAAACTTCTTCAAGAGCTATTACAAGTGCCGCAGGAACAGCAGATGTTATGGAAGTTCTAGCCGATGTTAGCTTAAGCCTAGAGGAGATAAAGAGGATCGTGGAAAAAATTGGAGCCTGTATCGTCTGGGGAGGGGCTTTAAACTTAGCCCCAGCTGATGATATTACAATCCATGCTGAGAGAGTTTTAAGTATAGACCCAAGGGGATTAATGCTCGCGAGCATAATGTCAAAGAAATACGCTATGGGAAGTCAATATGTATTAATCGACATTCCAATGGGTAAAGGGGTTAAAGTTGAAAACGTTGAAGAGGCTCGTTCATTGGCTCGGGACTTTATAGAGTTAGGGAAGAGATTAGGACAATATGTTGAAGTTGCAATTACCTATGGAGGTCAACCGGTAGGTCATAGTGTTGGACCAGCATTAGAAGCTAAAGAAGCTTTAGAGACACTAATAAGTGGAAAAGGTCCAGGGAGTTTGGTAGAAAAGGCAACAGGATTAGCAGGGATATTATTGGAAATGGGAGGTGTTGCCCCGGCTGGAATGGGTAAAAAGATGGCAAGAGAAATCTTAGAGAGCGGAAAAGCCTATGAAAAGATGAAAGAAATAATTGCAGAACAAGGAGGAGATCCAAATATTAAACCAGAGGACATTCAAATAGGAGATAAAACCTTCACATTTGCAGCTGAAACCGGTGGTTATGTGACACAAATAGACAATAAAGCAATCACAACAATAGCAAGACAAGCCGGAGCTCCAGAAGACAAGGGAGCCGGAGTTTATCTTCACGTAAAAGTTGGAGAAAAAGTTAAAGAAGGACAACCACTCTTTACAATACACGCAGAAAGCGAAGTAAGATTGGAGCAAGCCATAATAGCCGCAAGAAGAAGTGAACCGATAAGGATAGAGGGAATGGTTCTCCAAAGGATAGGAAATATTTGATGGTTTTTCTTTTAATTTGTTTTAAAGTCAAGTTTTTAATGTGTGCTGTTCTAATATTTTTGGGAGCTAAAATGATGGACTTGCACACACATACTCAATTTTCCGATGGAGTTGGATTTATTTATGATAATGTTGCCTCAGCAGAAGAGAAATCCCTTAATATGATTGGAATAAGCGATCATATCCACTATTTCACACCTAAAAAATTCAATCGGTATGTTAGTCAAATTAAAAGGATAAAGGAAGAATCAGAAATAGTTGTTTTAGCAGGAATTGAAGCAAATATAAATGAAAATGGCGTTGATATTCTACCAGACCTTAGAAAAGAACTCGATTACGTAATTGCTTCTGTTCATTTATGGTTTGATATTGGGTATAATGAGGTTCAGCATTATCTTAACTTGGTTAAAATTGCACTGGAAGACAAAAACGTTGATATAATTGGGCATTTTGGAAACATCTTTCCATATATTGGTGCTTATCCTACCTATGATGACCTATTGGAGATAATCCAGCTTGCCGAAGCAAATGGTAAAGCATTTGAGATAAGCTCCCGCTATAAGGTTCCAGATTTAGATTTTATAAAGCTCTGTGTAAAACATGGTGTAAAGTTAACTTTTGGCAGTGATGCTCATAGCCCCTCAGACGTAGGAAAAATAGCATGGAGTGTTAAGATCTTAAAAAAAGCTGGAGGAACAGAAGAAGATTTGCTCTTTAATGATTTGTTATAGCCAAGGGTTAAAACCAAGTTTTTGAAGCTCTAGAATAATTTTTATTGGAAACCCCATGACGTTATAATAATCTCCTCTGATCCACTCAACAAGCAAGGCACCTTTCCCCTGAATACCATACGCTCCCGCTTTATCCAATGGCTCTTTGGTTTTCACATAACTTTCAATTTCTTCATTTGAAAGTTCTCTAAACTTAACCTCTGTAACCTCAAAACCTTTAATTTCTTTTCCTTCATGAATTATGCAGTATCCAGTGATTACCTCATGGATTTTCCCACTAAGCATTTTAAGCATTTTCTTAGCCTCATCTTCATTCTTGGGTTTTCCAAGTATTTTATCGTTTAGAACTACAATGGTGTCCGCTCCAATAACTGTTCCACCAAACTTACTGTAAATATCCCAAGCCTTTTTCCTTGCAACTTCAATTGCATGCTCTTTTGGAGTTTTTGAATAGCTTTCCTCAATGATATCACTTGGAATAACCTTGAAATCCTTAAAGAACCTCGAGAGAATCTCTTTCCTTCTTGGACTTTGGGAAGCTAATAGCAACATAGTTTCACCTCCTTAGCAAATGTTAAAAATCTTGGGGTAAATTAAGTTTAGGCAATGAAGACAATTTCGCTAGCTGATTTGTGATGAGTACCCTCGCAACTGAGCACCTAACTTCTCAGTTAGAGAAAGATTTAAATAGCCTTTTATCTTTTGCTAAGCTTGACTATTAGATGAACGATGAACTTTAGGAGGGATGTGAAATGGCAAAGCCAAGCTATGTGAAGTTTGAGGTTCCAAACGAATTAGCTGAGAAGGCTTTAGAGGCTGTTGAGATTGCAAGGGACAGTGGAAGAATTAGGAAAGGGACAAACGAAACAACAAAAGCTGTTGAGAGAGGTCAAGCTAAGCTTGTAGTAATAGCTGAAGATGTTGACCCAGAGGAGATTGTTGCACACTTACCACCTCTCTGTGAGGAGAAGGAAATCCCATACATCTATGTCCCAAGCAAGAAAGAATTAGGAGCTGCAGCTGGTATTGAGGTTTCCGCTGCAAGTGTTGCTATAATCGAGCCCGGTAAAGGTAGAGAGTTAGTTGAGGAAATTGCTATGAAAGTTAGGGAGCTCATGAAGTGAGCTCCCCTCCCTAATTACTCCTAATAGAGTGGTGAGAGGGTAGTTTTATAACGATCATCGAGGTGTGAGAAATGGCTGAAGACGAGGGATTCCCTGCAGAGGTTATTGAAATTGTTGGAAGAACTGGAGTTACAGGTGGAGTGACTCAAGTAAAGGTTCGTGTTTTAGAAGGAAGAGATAAAGGTAGAGTAATTAGAAGAAACGTCAAGGGTCCAGTTAGAATTGGCGATATTGTGATTCTAAGAGAAACAGAAAGAGAAGCAAGAGAAATTAAAGCTAGGTGATAAGAATGGCAAGATGGAACGTCTGTTCATACTGTGGAAAAGAATTTGAGCCAGGAACTGGAAAAATGTATGTAAGAAACGATGGAAGAGTTTTATTCTTCTGCTCAGGCAAGTGTGAGAAGCTATACTTCATGGGAAGAAATCCAAGAAAGCAAAAATGGACAAAAGCCTACCAAGAAGCAAGGATGCAAAGAGCAAAGAAGAAGTGAAGACTCCTCATCCCTTTATTTATTCTATCGAATTATAATTCCAGCATCAATAAACTTTTTATTTGTGAGTTTTTATCTCTTTTAGGTGTTGCCTATGAAAAAGGTTGAGAGAACTTTAGTTATTCTAAAACCAGATGCCGTTGTTAGGGGTCTTATTGGTGAAATAATTTCTCGATTTGAAAAGAAAGGTCTTAAAATTGTTGGAATGAAGATGATGCACTTTGATAGGGAACTAGCAGAGAAACACTATGAGGAGCATAAGGGAAAGCCCTTCTTTGAGCCTTTGATTGATTATGTAACTAAGGGACCCTCAATAGTAATGGTATTGGAAGGAAGATATGCAATAAGTGTCGTTAGAAAAATGGCTGGTGCAACTGATCCCAAAGATGCCGCGCCCGGAACAATAAGGGGAGATTACGGATTAGATGTTGGTGATGCAATTTATAACATAATCCATGCATCAGATAGTGAAGAAACTGCTGAAAGAGAGATAAAGCTATTCTTTAAGGAAGATGAACTTTTTGAATACTGTAAAGCTGCCGATTGGTTCTATCATTCCCATTGGGACAAAGAGAAAGGTGAATATCTTGACTCGACAAAGTGCCTAGTTAAGTGATTCTCTTTTCTTTACCAAAATTTTAAAAGTTAAATCTGAGAGTTAAGCTTGGTTAATACTAAGCTTAAAATCTATGTCAAACTTACTCTAATTAAATTAACAGTTATATGGAGTGTGAGTAAAAATGAAGAAGATTAGACAACCAATTATAGCAGTTCTTGGTCATGTTGACCATGGAAAGTGCCTGATGCCTAATGAGAGGATAATACTCCCCGAATATGGAGAAATTACACTTAAAGAACTCTTTGAATTAAGTAAAGAAATTATTGAAAGAGATGACAAAAAAGAGATCAGAAAGCTAAACATCCCAATACAAACAATTGATGGAAATGGGAAATCAAGAATTGTTAAAAGTTCTTACATATGGAGACTCAAGCATGAAGGGAAAATAATCAGGATAAAACTCAAAAACTGGCATCATGTCTCGGTAACACCTGAACATCCTTTCCTAACAAATAGAGGATGGAAAAGAGCCGATCAACTTAAAGTCGGAGACTATGTTGCTGTTCCAAGAAGAGTTGAAGGTAATGAAAGCTTTGAGAGATTCATGAATTTTGTGTATTCAAAGCTCTTAACTGATGAACTGATAGTAAAAATAAATCAAGAAAAACTCAGGAAAATCAAGGATTATTTCAGAGGTTATAAGGCATATAAAGTGCAGAGAAATGTTTTTAGAAAAGAAGATATTGAAGTCCTTAATCTCTGGAATGATATAGAGAAGGTTGCATTTACTCCAAGGATTCACCGATCCGGAAAGCCTCTCTATTATGTAAAACTCCCAAGAAGTGATAGAGAGTGGAAAGCATTCTTCTACTTCGCTGGAGTCATGTTTGGTGATGGTACTCATGATAGAATAGCCAATAACAACGAAGAAGTTTATAAAAAATTAAAAGAACTTGAGATTATTGGTATTGAAATACATAGAGTAAAGAGGAGAACTTCCTTTGAAATTGAGTTTAGAAAAAGCAAGAATGCTCTCTTCAGAATGCTTACAATTTTATTTGATTATCCTCAAAAGAGGAAAGCACATAGCATTAAAGTGCCTCAAATACTCTTCATAGCCCCCAAAAAATATGTAGCGGAGTTTTTAAAGGGATACTTTGATGCCGATGGTTATGTAAGTCTGAAAGATACGAGAATTGAGATAACAAGTGCTTCAAAGGAGTTCATTGAAAAGCTCACATTTGTTCTCTTGAGATTTGGGATCTTGGCAAAGATTTATCAAACTAGAGATTACTGGACGCTTATAATTTCTGGCAGAAGAAACCTTCAAGAGTTCAAAAGATGGATCGGATTTACAGTAAAAGTAAAAGCTGAGAATCTTGATAAGATAATTAGGAAAAGCAAAAAGAGTGAACCCTATCCAATTCAAGAAGAACTCAGACGCCTAAGACTCCTCTTCGGCTTCACAAGAAGTGAACTTAACGAGGAAGTTCCCTATTACTCAAAATATGAAAGCTCAGAAATTCCAAGTTATGAGATGTTGAAAAGGATTCTTAATGTTATCAGGAAAGGCTCAAGAAACCTCAACGTGAAAGCCCAAGTTCTTAGCGGTTTAAAGAGAGACTACAATTATCTCAAAGCCTTTGAGGCCGATGGTTTGATAAAAGAGGGTAAACTTACAGAACTTGGAAGAGAGCTTGTTGAGGTATGGCTTAACAGGGAATTTGACTCGAAGGATGTTGACTACATTGAAAATATTATTGAAAACCTAACATTCATCCCCGTAGAAAATATTGAAGAAATTAACTACAGTGGTTATGTCTATGATCTTACAACAGAGACGCATAACTTCATAGCAAATGGAATCATAGTTCACAACACAACAATGCTTGATAGAATTCGTAAAACAAATGTTGCTGCTAAAGAAGCTGGTGGAATTACACAGCATATAGGTGCAACTGAGGTTCCTATTGAAGTTGTTAGACAAATCGCTGGTCCATTATTAAGCTTATGGAAGGGAGAAATTAAGTTGCCGGGATTATTGTTTATAGACACCCCCGGTCACGAGGCTTTCACAAGTTTGAGAGCAAGGGGAGGAAGTTTAGCTGATTTAGCAATTTTGATAATTGACATAAATGAAGGCTTCCAGCCCCAGACAATTGAGAGCATTGAAATTTTGCGTAAGTATAAAACACCCTTCATAGTAGCAGCCAATAAAATTGACAGAATAAAGGGGTGGAAAGTTCAAGAATGGGAACCTTTCTTAGTGAACTTTAAAAAACAAGACCAAAGAGCAGCGGCAGAGCTTGAAACAAAACTTTGGGAGGTAATTGGTAAATTCTATGAGATGGGCTTCCAAGCTAATAGATTTGATAGAGTTAAAGATTTCACAAGAGAATTGGCGATTGTTCCAATTTCGGCTAAATATGGAATTGGCATTCCAGAACTTTTGGTTTTAATAGCTGGTTTGTCCCAAAAATATCTTGAGGAAAAGTTGAAAATTGAAGTAGAGGGAAATGCAAGGGGAACAATTTTAGAAGTTAGGGAAGAAATAGGTTTTGGAACAACCATTGATGTTATTATTTATGATGGAACACTTAGAAAAGATGACATAATCGTCGTTGGTGGGAAAGATAAAGCAATTGTAACAAAAATTAGGGCTTTACTTAAACCCAAGCCATTGGATGAGATTAGAGATCCAAGGTTTAAATTTGATCAAGTTGATGAAGTTGTTGCAGCTGCAGGTATAAAGATAGCGGCTCCAAACTTAGATGAAGCCTTAGCAGGTTCTCCAGTAATTGCATGTAGAAGTGAGGAAGAAGTTGAAGAAGCTGTGAAAGAGATTATGAGAGAAATCGAGCGTGTGATGATTGATACAGGCAAAGTTGGTGTAATTGTTAAAGCCGACACTTTAGGAAGCTTAGAGGCACTAAGTAAAGAATTACAGGAGAGCAACATACCAATTAGAAAAGCAGATGTTGGAAATATAAGCAAAACAGACGTCATGGAAGCTTTGAGTGTTAAAGACGAGGACCCACTTTTAGGTGTTATCTTAGGATTTAACGTTAAAGTCAATGAAGATGCTGAAGAGGTTGCAAAGGCTAAAGATGTTCCAATATTTGTTGGGAATGTTATCTACAAGTTAGTTGAAGACTATGATACTTGGAGAAAAGCCGAAGAAGAAAAGAAGAGGAAAGAGCTTTTAGCGATGACGATGTTCCCAGGTGTTATAAAGCTCTTCCCAGATGAACGCTACGTGTTTAGAAGAAGCGATCCCGCAATAGTGGGAATTGAAGTCCTAGAAGGAAGAATTAAGCCGGGTTACCCATTAATGAAGCAAAATGGTCACAGAGTAGGTGTTATCAAATCAATAAAGTCAAAGAATGAATTTTTACAAGAGGCAAAGAAAGGAGATCAAGTCGCGGTTGCAATTTCAGGACCAACAGTTGGAAGGCACATCCACCCAGGCGAGATATTGTACGTTGATTTGCCAAGGGATCACGTGATAAGGTTAGTTAAAGAGCTTAAAGATAGCTTAGATGAGACTGACATTAAAGCACTAAAAGAGATTGCCAAGGTTAAAAAGCAAGTTGATCCATTCTGGGCAAGCCTGTGAATCTATTTTATTTTTATCTCTTTTTTCAATGTAGCAAAACACTTTAATACTATTGGACATTTTATCCTACTGGTGGTTCAAATGATGCTCGTGGTTTTGGGAAATACGGAAATAGCTTTAATACCTGGAATAAGTGTTGCTGGTGCAACTCCTGAGCTTACAAGACTAACTCCTCCAGCAGACGTTGAATACATATTTTATGGAAAACCAAAGGTTATTGATGCAATTCCAGTAACTCCCGAAGGTCATCCAACACCAGCTATAATCACTAAAGCTTCTTGGGAGTTAGGTAATTTCCCATTAATTCCCGTGAGAGGAGGTTCTTACTTAGCACCAAATGTTCCTTACGTTTTCATAACTGATGAAGTTGGGAAGGATTTTAGAAAGGAAAAAGCAGTTCCCAACGCAAAGCAAATAATTGAAAAAGCCAAACTTTTCGGGAAAGAGCTTTCAAAGCTCGACTTAAAGGAGATAGTTATTGGAGAGTCAATTCCTGGCGGAACTACCACGGCTCAGGCAATTCTTTGGGCATTGGGTCATGATGCAAAAACCTCTTCAGCATCTCCAGAGAATCCTCAACCTCTAAAGGAGCAAGTAATTAGTGAAGCTTTCAAAAGAGTGGGCATTCAAAAGGGAGATTTTGCTAAAAAACCTTTAAAGGCTCTAGAAGAACTTGGCGATCCAATGATGGCTACTGTAATAGGTATTGCCCAAGGAGTTAGGGGAGAGATTGTCTTAGCTGGGGGAACTCAAATGTTAGCTATTGCTTCTCTTTTAAAAGCGCTCGGCGAAGATATGGAGAGATTTATGATTGCAACAACAAAATGGATTGTAAATGATAAAAGCTCGACATTCAAAAAGACGGCAAAAGAAATAGGGATAATGTACTGTTACACAACATTAAGCTTTGAAAATTCGAAGTTTAAAGGGCTAAGAGACTATGAAAAGGGTTATGTTAAAGAGGGTGTAGGAGCAGGAGGAAGTGTCTATTTGGCAAAAAAGAAAGGTTTTAGTGAGAAAGAAATTGCAAACAAAGTAGAGGAGCTTTATGAAAGGCTGATGCAAGAGAAGAGCTAATTTTTATTTTTTCTTTTCTAGTAAAGTTTAAAATAAGACGATCTTAGTTTTTAGAGATGACCAAGAAATTCATTATAAAAAAAGAACAGCGAGAAAAAAAGAGGATAGCGAGGGAGAGGATCGATATACTCTTTACCTTAGCTGAGAGAGTATTTCCCTACAATAAAGAACTTGCAAACAGATATGTTGAAATAGGTTTAGCCGTTCAGCAAAAAGCCCAAGTTAAAATACCGAGAAAATGGAAGAGAAGATACTGTAAGAAATGTCACTCCTTTTTAGTTCCCGGAGTTAATGCACGTGTAAGGCTTAGACAAAAACGCTTTCCCCATGTTGTAATTCAATGCTTAGAGTGCAATCACATAATGCGATTCCCATATTTACGGGAAAAGAAAGCCAAACGACGGGAAAAGCAATGATAACTTAGTAACAGCTTCTGATGTTTAAACCAGCAAAGATGACGCCAAAATATTATCTTAGACTGTTTTATTAATTCATTCTCCCTGTCAAAGGTTAATTCATCAGCCTGCCTGTAATAAGCAGTCTTTATCTTTCCTTTCTTTATCTTCATGAATTCTAAAAAATTAATTTCATTCCAAAATAAATTATTCGACCTCATAAACAATGACCTCTTCAGAATCTCTCGGTATTATTGCAAAATAGTGACGCCATGCTTTTATGTTATCAATTGGGCTTACCCTTTTAGTTCCTGAGTAATAAGGAATGCAGTTGAGACGTTTATCATAAACATACGCGCAGAGGTAATTGTATGAGGTTCCGGCTTCTCCTGAGAATCCCCAGTAAGCAAATGCCATGAAGCCATCTCCAAAATCTCCAAATGTTCCTTGAGATACAACCCATCCGCTATAATGAGAGATGCTAAAACATCTTTCCTCAAGGGATTTATTTGATAAATAAAACTTTATCAGCTCATCACAATAGTTTGGGGTTACCTTAAAGGAATAAAGTGTATTGTTGTAAAGTCCAATTGCACCACCCATCCCTAAACTTGCTATCTTTTGACCTTCTGAATTAAAAAGGTAGATACTACTCATTGACAAATATTCGTGCAAAACTTGCTCACCTTTGAGGTCTGGAAACTTAGATTGATTCACTGAAAATAGACCATGTCGAATAAAGAAAATCCTGTCATCTACTACCTTATATTCAAGAGGATAGTTCGGAATTATTGCATCATTTAGAAAATTGCACTTCTTATCAAAAAATATTGCTCTTGTCTCTCTATTCCAGTATGATCCATAAACTACAAACCCATTGGAAAAGAATGCGACTTTTGGTGTTGAATTAAATGTAAATACTTGGGAGTTCACCAGTGCACTCCTTTCTTTTGCTATGATTCTACAATCACTGAATTTGAAAGCATATTTAATGTTTTTGTCTGTGCTTATTGGCATTAGTCTTAAAGTTTCATAATCCAGCATAAAGCTTCCGTTATTGGTTTTTAAATAAGCATAACGGTTTGAAAAGTAATAATCGTAAACGGGCGTTATATTTAAAAGGAGCTCTCCAGTCTCTATCTCATAAGCTTTAAGTGTTCCATTGTAGAAAACAAAAAGCCTATCTTCAAAAGGCTGAAAATCCCAAGCAGGAAAAGTTAGAATTGGTTCAAATTCACCTTTGAGAGGAGTTTTGTTTTCTAGAGGCTTAAAAGACTGGGCAGAAACATTATCAAGCGTAACATTAGAAAATTCATCTCTATTTTTCTCCTCTTGGAACTTTTGACTAACCATGATCAAAGAGACTAAAAGTAAAATAAAAAACAAAAATAAAGAAAATCTGCGGATTTTCACTTATCTACACCCCCTTATCCCTCATAAGGGAAGTTCTGCGATTTAGACTCATCAGGAGCAAAACAGCTCGAACAATGTCTATTAGCCCACTTGCATGAACTTCCCACTAGTCCACCATTACAACATGCTAACACTCTAACATAAATATACAATTCTGTTGAATATGGGGTGGGATGATATTGTGGATTTGATGGAAGTGCCCTAAGTATTCTCGATTTGTAACATCCATTTTTGTTACAATTGTACTGGTATATTAGGTTAGCCACTTGATACTCGTTAGGAGTTGAAAAGTAATTGTATGCTGTTCCATCGTAGAAGAATTTAATTTGGATTGAACCGCTGTTTTCAAAGTCTTCCCCAAACTCAGGCGAAATATCATAGGCTAAATCCACTGCATGTTCCCAATAAACGGCTTTAATGGTACTAAGACTATTAGTACTAGGGAAGTATTCTGTACAATACATCCCCCAATAATAATCTTCATCTGGTGACGATGAGAGGTACATTCCAACCCAAACTCCAATTGGCTGTAAGTTGTAGAATGTTGCATATCCTAAAGTATGTTCTCCTGGAATTCCTTGATCATAGGATAATATAGGTTTTGGTGTAGCACATGATCCACAGCTGTATCCGATTGGAAGTCCTCCATAGTTTGTTGGTGTGCTTAGTGGGGTTATTATCTGGCTTTTTATAACTTGTTGTCTTCCAAGTGTCCTTAGTTTTATGTATTCGTCTAAAATTGTGGAGTCTATAATGTGAGTGTTTAGTTTTTCTTGAAGTACTTTCATTTTATCGAGCCTCTTTAAGATGTATTGAATATCCTCATCATTAATGTTTGATTGGTCCTTCTTAAGTTCTTCCAACTTTTTCTTAATCTCAACATCAGTTAAAGCACGCTTGTACATTATTAACTCTTTAGCCTGAAGATAATACCCCTGAAACCACTCCAAATCAACATCCTCTCTTACTGGTTTAACCTTCTCAATATATTCCTTAAGAACTTCACTCTCCATAGGAAGCTGATAATAGAGAATCTGCAGCCCATAGGGTGTCTTTCTCGTATACCTCTTGAAGAAAATTAACCTCTCCTCGTCTGCCTTGTATGTGGCAAGAAAAATCTTTAAACCCTGTACCTCATCCTCAAGCTTAATAATCTTCTCAAGAGTCCCAACACTCTTAGTCTTGTTTAATTCTACATAGAGTCCCTGTAATTCTGCCTCTTTCTGGTTAATTACTCTTGTTAAGTTCTCAATTTTTG